>CEQN01075140.1_pt1 | contig 34503 bp, 34 predicted proteins | sample 427011 | NCBI WGS metagenome assembly CEQN01 (sample SAMEA2621277, study PRJEB7988) | marine metagenome | biome: marine biome (ENVO:00000447); feature: deep chlorophyll maximum layer (ENVO:xxxxxxxx); material: "saline water (ENVO:00002010), including plankton (ENVO:xxxxxxxx)" | depth 120 m
GAGGAACCGCCATAACTTATGAAAGGAAGTGGAATACCTATGACTGGAAATAAGCCTAATGTCATTGTAACATTAACTGAAAAATGGAATATATAAATAGAGAAAATTGAATAGCCAAATACTCTTGCAAATCTATCTTTCTGGTTTTCAGATAAAATTAGAATCCTAAATAGAAAGATTATATAGATGATTATAAAAAATGAAGACCCTAAAAACCCAAACTCTTCCCCTATTACTGAAAAAATAAAGTCTGTACTTTGTATGGGAACAAAATTAAGTCCAGTTTGTGTCCCTTTTAAAAATCCTTTACCAAAAAACCCTCCTGAACCAATAGCAATTTTGGATTGAGTTATATTCCAACCAGATCCTAGGGGATCTGCACTTGGGTTTATTAAAGTCTCAACTCTTTCTTTTTGTTTTTTTGATAAAACATTATTTAAAATAACATCTTGACCATTAATTACTAAGATGGCCAATATAAATAAGATTGAAGAATTAATTATTTTCTTTAAATTTTTTATTGAAACTCCTATGTAAACTAAAAATATTGTAGTGATTAATATATATAAAAAATATATCTGAAGGATGAGGCCTAATACGAAAATAAAAACAATTGATAAAAATAAAAGCAAATAATTTATCGATAAACCCTCTCTTAGAAATACCAGAAAAAAAGAAAAGTAAACTAAAGCTGTTCCTGTATCTCCTTGTAATAATATAATAATTGATGGAGATATAAAGATCAAAGAAGTTAAAATAAGATGTTTGATTTTGTTTAACTTGATTGTATAAGAATCAAATACTTTAGCAAGTAAAAGAGCAGTAGAAAACTTTGAAAATTCAGAAGGTTGAAATTTAATTCCAAAAAAATTAAACCAAGATGAGTGATTGTTTACTTCTTGTCCAAAAAATAGAACTAAAACTAACAGTAAAATAGAAATAAAATATAGTGGAATTGCTAAATCAAAAATAAACCTATATTCCAGGATTGAAATAGCAAAAAATATTAACAAACATATAGATATCCAAATAAGTTGTTTAAATGATTCATTCTGGTTAGAAAAAAATTCATATCCATCAGTGCTTTGAGATGAGTAAATAGAAATAAATCCAAATGAAAGTAATAAAAAATATCCTCCAACAAGAATTATATCATTTGAAAAAAAATTATAATTAATCTTCCTCATCTATAAAGTCTCCATTTAAAACATAAGTTTCTAGCCATTTTCTTTTAATGTCTCCAAAAATATATTTTTCTACAACTAAGCTAGAAATAGATGCGGCTGCTCTTCCACCCCAACCTGAATTTTCAATATATGCTGCTATAGCAATCTTTGGATTAGATTTTGGGGCAAACCCTATAAAACCAGAGTGATCATAACCAAAAGGATTTTGAACAGTGCTTGTTTTCCCACATAATATTAAGTCTTTACTATATGCTCTTCTAGCAGAACCAGAATTTACAACTTCTTCCATAGCATCAACAACATATTCAAAATGTTTTTCATCTATATCAATATCAATTAAATTAGGTTGAGCTATTTTTTTTTCATCTATCTCCAAAACTATGTTAGGGTTATAATAATAACCTCTATTAGCCATTATAGCTGCAAAATTTGCCATTTGAAGTGGTGTAACTAATAATTCTCCCTGACCAATACTAAGTGAATAAATATTAGAAAATTTCCATCTGTTAATACCATAATAAGAATTATAATAAGTTGGTGAAGGGACAAAACCTTTACTGACTGAAGATGTTGTAAAATTTAAATTTGAACCTAAACCAAACATTTTAACATATTTAGACCATTCTTCAAGACCAATTCTAGAGTCAACATACGTATTTAAGTTTTTATTTTGATTAATAATATTTCTAAATAACTTGAAAAAATAATTATTTGAAGATTTAACAATCGCTTTTGATAGATCATACATCCCTTCAGGTGCTAAATCACCTATATTATTTAAGTTAATATAAATTTCATCATCATAATTAATTAATTGTTTTTCTAAACCTATTAATGACTGTAGAAGCTTAAACATTGAACCAGGTGGATAAGTTGCCAATAGTGCGCGATTATAAATTGGTTTTAAAGTATCCTTCTGCAAATTGAGGAAGTTTTTTGAATAGTTTCTTCCTGATAATAAATTTGGATCATAAGAGGGTGAGGATGCAATTGCTAAGATTTGGCCAGAGGAAGGCTCAATAGCCACTACACTACCAATTTTACCTTCAAGTAACCTCTCAACATATAATTGTAATTGAGAATCAACAGAAAGTTTAATGTTTTTGCCATTTGAAACAATTCTATCATCATTACCATCATTAAAACTACCGACAGATATACCATTAACATCGTATAATTTTAACTTATAACCTTTAATGCCTCTCAATTCTTTTTCATAAGTTTTTTCAATTCCGGACATTCCTATTAAATCCCCCTGTAAATAATAATTGGTCGAATCTGAGTTTAATTGAGTAGGTCCTATTTCAGAAACATAACCTAATACATGAGGTAATATAGGACTTCTATAGAATCTTGTTGGTTTAGGAGAATGAAAAATCCCTTTAAAATTATATAGTTTACTTTGAATTGAAGCAAAATCGGAATGATCCATTTCTTTATAAAATATAGAAGGTCTATGTATTGAATATCTCTTAGCAACATTTAATTTATTAATCAGTTCTTCTTTTGAAATGGAGAATGATCTAAGTAACTCTAAAGTATCCTTAACTCTAAATTGTTTAGGAATAATATAAAAATCATAAGTTGGTTTATTTTCCACAATTACTGTATCATTTCTATCAGAAATAATTCCTCGAGAAGGATAAATTGATTCTAAATGAACGGTATTGTTTTCAGATAGTTCATGGTATTTATCTTCATAAATCTGAAGATAAAACAACCTTGATAAGATAATTAAAGAAATTAATAGAAGTAATATTTTAAATATTAGGGATTTATCTCCACTCATCTCTTATATTATAATCAAAAAATAAATACTGAAAAAGCAAAATAAAAATGTAATTTATAAAACTCGAAATTATAATAAATAATAAATTATTAATAGAGAAAAATACATCTGATTCAAAAAGTGAGAGTAAAGAAAAGAATAATACTATAATAGGAATAGCATATAGAGTGTTTTGTAATATTCCCAACTCATGAACTGTCATTGTATTGATTTCTTCTGTTTTTTCTTCACCTACTATTTTTAAAACCCAGAAATTTCTAAAGTAAACTATAATTAAACAGGTAAGAGCGTAAACTCCTAAGGAATTATTGAATATGTCAATTAAAACCCCAATCAAAAAAGAAAACAATAAATTTTCTTTTGAATTCTTTTGGTATTTGTATAATAATAAAATAATTAAAATAGGAGAAAGAATTATATACTGATAAAAAAGAACTTTATTTAAAACAAACACTTGCAAAAAAAACAAAATACCAAATAGTAAAATATTATTTTTCATCTGTATCTGATTCAAGTGCTTTCTTTTCTTGATATAGTATATTATCCACTACATATACCATAGAGAGATTATAAAAATTTTGTGAGGACATTATATCTATATCATAAAAATTTGAGTTAGTATCTTTATTTATTGATACAATCTCACCTATTAAAATTCCCTTTGGAAAAATAGTATCAAAAGAAGATGTGATTACACTATCTCCTTTTTGTATATCTATATGTTTCGGAACATATAATAAATCTAAAATCTTTGGATCATTTCCGTTCCAGTTTACAGAAGATAAAGTATTACTATTTTTAACTAGTGATGAAACAAAATATGAGTTATTAAGCAAAGATATTATAGTAGCAAAATTATCAGAAACATACTTAACTTTTCCAACAATACCTAAATTAGAAATAACTCCCATTCCTTCTTTTATCCCATGCTTAGTCCCTTTATTGATTGTTATATAGTTATTCTTTTTTCTGATAGAATTATTAATTATTTCAGCATCAATAAAATTATATTGTTTGTTTTCAATGAAATTATTTATACTTTTTATATTAGTAAGAGACTCCTTTAACTTTTTATTTTCAGCTTCTAGTAATGTGTTCTTTTTCTTTAAAAGAAAATATTCGCTTACCATACTTTGAGCAATAAAAACAGATCCAGCAATATAATTTGATGAGTTAAAATATTTTGTTTTTAACACAAAGTTTTCCGTAACTAAAAAATATGAGGAAATTAATAGAAGTAAGTAGAAAGTAATTGAATAATTATATAAACTTATAAGCTTTATAAGATTACGCATTTTATATTAAGACATTAAAACTGCTCTAAAACCATCTATGTTCTTTAAAGCTATTCCTGTTCCTCTCACAACAGCCCTTAAAGGTTCCTCTGCGACATGAATTGGTAACTTAGTCTTTAAATTCAATCTTTTATCAAGTCCTCGTAACAATGCTCCACCACCAGTAAGATAGATACCATTATCATATATATCAGCTGATAATTCAGGAGGTGAGTTTTCTAATGCTTTTAATACAGCTTCTTCAATTTTTGAAATCGACTTATCCATTGCAAATGCTATTTCAGAGTATGTAATTTTAACAACTTTAGGAATTCCTGAAACTAAATCTCTCCCTCTAATATCTAGATCTTCAGGAGCATCTTTCAACTCAGTCATTGCAGATCCAACTTCAATCTTAATTTTCTCAGCAGATCTTTCACCTATTAATAGATTATGTTGCCTTTTCATATAATCTAGAATATCATCAGTAAAGCTATCTCCTGCGACTCTTATTGATTGGTCTGTTACTATTCCTGACAAAGCAATAATTGCAATTTCTGTTGTACCTCCTCCAATGTCTACAATCATTGAACCAACAGGCCTTTCAATATTTATACCAATTCCAATTGCTGCAGCTAAAGGTTCATGAATCATATATACTTCCTTTGCACCAGCATGCTCAGCAGAATCTCTAACTGCTCTTTTTTCTACCTCAGTTATACCAGAAGGTATACAAATAACCATCCTGTGTGATACAGGTAAAAATCTTTTTCCGCTATCAATCATTTTAATTAATCCTCTTATCATATGCTCTGCAGCATGAAAGTCTGCAATAACACCATCTTTTAGCGGCCTAATTGTTTTAATATTTTCATGAGTTTTTTCATGCATTTGCATTGCCTCAGAACCTACTGCTAAAACTTTATTTGTTAGTCTATCTATTGCAATAATTGAGGGCTCGTCTACGACTACTGATCCCTTACTAATTATGAGAGTATTAGCGGTTCCTAAATCAATAGCTAAATCATTATTAAAGTAATCAAAAAATCCCATGCAATTAATTTATCTTGGTTTATAGATACAAAAGTAAGAAAATATATGTTATCGAGTAACTAATGATAAAAATGTCTTGTTCCAGTTAAATACATTGATATTTTTAATTTATCACAAGCATTAATAGACAAATCATCTTTTATTGATCCTCCTGGTTGTACTACACCTTCAATACCAGCTTCAGAGGCAATTTCAATGCAATCTGGAAATGGGAAAAATGCATCAGAAGCCATCATAGAACCTTTCAAATCAAAATTAAATGTTTTTGCTTTTTCAATAGCAAACTTCAATGCATCAACTCTGGAGGTCTGTCCAACGCCACTTGATAACATTTGTTTGTTTTTTACTAATACAATTGCGTTTGATTTTGAATGTTTAACAACTTTATTAGCAAAATCTAAATCCTGAATTTGTGAATTGTTTAACTTTTTTTTGGTTACTAATGTCCATGACTTATAATCATTTGTTAAATCATCAAAATCTTGTTTTAAAGATCCATTTAAAATATCTCTAGAAATAAATTTTCTAGATATATTTTTCTTTTGTATAAGTATGATTCTGTTTTTCTTAGACTTTAATATTTCTAAAGATTCCTTAGAATATTTTGGAGAAATAATTATTTCAAAAAATAAATTATTAATTTTTTCGGCAGCAGATTGATCGATTGTGCTATTGTAAATTAATACTCCTCCAAATGCAGATAAAGGGTCCGCATCAAAAGCTTTAGAATATGAAGAAGAAGCATTTGAAGAAGAAGCAATACCACACGCGTTATTATGTTTTAATATAGCAAATGTAGATTCTGAAAATTCAGATATTAACCTAACTGCTGAGTCAACATCAAGCAAATTATTATAAGAGAGCTCTTTTCCATTTAATTGATCAAAAATATCATTAATATCTCCTTTAAATATTCCTTCTTGATGAGGATTCTCACCATATCTTAATTTTTTATATATACCAGAGCTTAAACCAAAATACTCTTCTATTTCCGAATCGTATTTTCTCACTTGAGAGAAAGCCTCAAAAGCTAATCTCTTTCTAAAATTAAGGTCAGATGAAAAATTATTTTCATGTAAATAAGTGAAAGTTTCATCATACTGTGATTTTGAAGAAACTATAACTACATCAGAAAAGTTTTTTGCAGCAGCTCTAATTAATGATACACCTCCAATATCAATTTTTTCAATTATTTCATTTTCGTTTGTAGTTTGCTCCACCGTTGTTTGGAATGGATAAAGATCAACAATTACCATATCTACTTTTGAAATATTATATTTATTTATGTCATCAAGGTCTGACTTATTTTCTGTTCTTGATAAGATTGCACCAAAAACTTTAGGATGCAGCGTTTTTACTCTTCCACCAAGAATAGAAGGGTAGTCCGTTAGAGACTCAACAGAGGTAACGGGAATATTTAATTTTTCAATATATGACTTTGTACCACCTGTAGAAACAATTTGAATATTATTTTGGTGTAGGCTTTTACATAATTCATCTATACCATCTTTGTTAAAAACGGAGATAAGTACAGATTTGATTTTTTCCATCCACAAAAGTAATATTATAATTGATTTAATAAATATTTTTCAATTATTTGAGGATAATATTTATATTCTAAATCATGGATTTTAGAACTTAATGATTCTACATCATCATCAATCACAGAAATCGATTTTTGAAATAATATTCTTCCTTCATCATATTTTTCATTAACTAAATGTATCGTGATTCCAGATTCCGTTTCATTCGATTCGATAACACTTCTGTGTACCATTTCTCCATAAAATCCTTTACCTCCAAACTTAGGTAATAGCGAAGGATGTATGTTTATTATTTTATTATTAAATAATTTAACTATTTCGTTTTGAACCAATCGTAAAAATCCAGCTAATATGATGTGTGTTATTTTATTTTCTTTTAACATTTTTATCATAATATCAGGTGTGGTGGAATGATAATTAAAATATACTCTTTTAATACCAAGGTTTTTTGCTCTAGTCAAAGCATAAGCTTCTTTTCTATCTGAGAATACAACTACCGGTTCTATAAGAGAATGATTTTCAAAGTACTCACAAATATTTTGGATATTTGTTCCACTTCCAGAAGCAAATAAAGCCAATCTATACATTTGTTAATTTTATTTTATTGAAGGATAATGATAGTCCAAAAATCATAATAAAAAAGCCTATCCACATTAAATTAATTAGTGGTTTTTTTGAGGCCTCAATAATAACCCAGTTCTTTTGAGTTGTTTCAAATGATATTTTGAATTTATCTTCTTTAGGTAGTATTTCTGATAAATAAACCTTAATACCTAAATCATCTATTATATCTGGAATGAAGCCTACCTGATTGTCATCAATAATGTATGCTGGCCTAGCTACATACTCTTGACCTTCAGCCTGTATTCTTATATTTGCTTCTACCAAAAATTGGTTAGAATTAATACCATTAGATTTTGTATTGATGCTTTCTATAGATGAAACAAAATCATTTAAATAAAAGGTTTCATCAATTTTAACGTAAACTGAATCTTTATCAGACCATATAACTTCTTCGTCCGGATCAGGATATGTTCTTACATGGACATAGAAGTCTTCTAAAAAATCATTATTCACATCAGGTGAAAAAACAACCATATCCGAATTAGAGTCCGTTTGAACTTTAGGGAATAAAGTTATAGGACTTGTACCATCATCAAAAGATATTTCAAAATATGTAATATCATTATTATCAATTTCTATAGTATCATTTTCATAGAGAATTTTACCATCAAAATCAATGTCTTTTTTAATAATATATTTATTTATGATCGGAACAAATTCTAAATAATTAGAATTAATGTATGCGCCATGATTCTTTACTTTTTTTCTCGTTCCTAAATACTTTGCTTCATACCTTCCAATTTTTCTCTCCTCATTCAGAAATAATAACATATTATCATTATTTACTTCATCTGGGAAGTCGCTATTCCAGACTAAACCTGTATAATTTTTAGATTGTATGGAAGAATAGCCGGAGGAGAATAATATACCAATTAGCATTATTGCTAAGCCAACATGAGAAACAGAACCCGAGGATATAAGATCTCTTTTCTGATAAAAATAATATAACACCCCACCATTAGAAAATATTGAAAATATTGATGCAGTAATCAATACCATATAAGACGGTTTATTAATTGGGTACAACAAAATAATTGCTGCAGATAATATCATAGTAATAATTAGAGACTTAGAAAACAATGTAAACTTTTCATTTGTCTCATTTCCTCGCCACCAAAGTACCTGAGCTATAGACGAAAGAACAGCTAGAGAAGAAGCAAACCAAATTTGTGCACTTGAATAAAATATTTCTTTTTCAATTGGAGGTGCTAAATTTGAAAACCCACCAAAAAACTCAACTATAGCATTATAAACTGGTATTGAAGTTGGGAATATCACCTGAAAAGACATAAGGATTAAAGTGAAAACTCCAATGTATAACCAAAAATCTGCATTATATACCTTGGCTTCTTTCTCCGAATAAGGAATATTCTTCCACCTAATAAAAAATAGATAACAACTAATAATAATAAATGTAAAAAGATAAATAAGAAGCTGACCACTTAACCCTAAGTCAGTAAATGAATGAACTGAACTATCACCTAATATACCACTTCTAGTCAAAAAAGTAGAATACAAGATTAGCACAAAACTTAAAACACATAATATTAATGACATCTTATAGTACTGTCTGTTTTTTTGAGTTAGGATAATAGAATGTAAACTTGCTACTAAAAATAACCAGGGTACGTATACAGCATTTTCAACTGGATCCCAATTCCAGTAACCTCCAAAATTTAAAGTTTCATAAGCCCAGTAAGCGCCCATCATTATTCCAATACCAAGAATAATAATAGATAAGACTAACCACTTTTTTGCAGGAACAATCCATGATTTGTAATCCTTTAGCCTTAACGATGATATAGCATATGCAAAAGGAATAATAGATACTGCAAATCCTAAAAATAATGTGGGAGGATGAATAACCATCCAATAATTTTGTAATAAGGGGTTAAGGCCAGTGCCGTCTTCTGGAATATAATTAGGATCAATTTGAAAAATTGGAGCAGAAATAGCATCTTTTAATAAAATAAAAGGAGAGCTTCCTATTTTGATATCATAAAAAACAACTCCCAATATCATTGAAGATAATAGAAGCTGAGTAAAGCCAATTACAACCATAATAGATACATTCCACTTAGAAGTTGGTTTAAAAGAAAAGTATAATCCAATTATAACATTCCAAAACATCCACAATAAAAAAGACCCCTCTTGCCCCTCCCACAAAGAAGATATTTTATAATAAATTGGCAATAAAATCGAAGTGTGTTGGAAAGCATAATAATATAGAAAATTATCTGTAATTAATATGATATATAAACATATTATAACCCCAAAAATGGATAAAGAATGTAATAAATAACTGAATGTACTAAACTTTATCCAGTCATTTTTGTACTGTTCTTTCTCAGACATTAAGTATCCAATCAAAAAAGATAAGGAAAAAATAAATGAGGAGATTACCAACAGGTGACCTATGTTGCCAACAGTAAACATAAAACTATATTTTTATATTTTCTTCAGTATATTTTGAAGGACATTTTAATAAAATATCATCTGCGATAAAAGTATTATTTTCATAACCTCCTATAACAACAACCTGTTCTGAAAGTAAAAAATCCGGCGGCATTGGTTCTCCAAAAAAAACACTTTCTTTATACCCGTTTTCATCGATCATTTCAAATGTGAAACTTAGCTGATCTGGACTGTTTTTAATTCCTTCAATTTTATTGTTATCGTTTTTATTTAGTGTCCCTACTACGTGGAACTTGGACATGCTGCCAGATTCATATACATCTTTAGCTTTAGAAAAGGTAACATAAGTACTAGCATCTCCGAATGTTGAAACTATAATTATTATTACGATGCTAATAAATACTATTGCTATAGCGCTTGAATTCTTCATCATTTGTTTTTTAATCTATCAATTTTCTTTTCGATTCTATATAAATACACAAAGAGGGCAGCTAGTATTAATAAAAATATAACAACAACAACATAAATCTTCCCTTCACTTCTTAATACATCAGCCATTTCAACATTTTGCAATAACATATAAAATAAAATCAAATAACTCATCTCTTATTTGTAATTTTTAACAACTTATATTTTATATCAGCTATCCAAAGCCCTAAACATATAAAGCCAATAACGGCAGGATAAAAAACAATTCTAAGTTGTGAATTTAAATCATAAACATTAAAACCTGGATTTCCACCATTCCCAGGATGAAGCGAATCAGTAAGTCTGGGTAGAATAAAAATTAAAGGAATTAACATTGAAAAAGCAAAAACACTATATACTGACGAAACCTTTGCCTTTTTAGATTCATCTTCTATAGAATTTCTTAAAATAAAATACCCAAAATATATCAATAGTCCTATTGCAGATCCATTAAGCTTGGGGTCATTTGTCCAGAAAGTGCCCCAGGTATAATTAGCCCAAACCATTCCTGTTAATATTCCTATAATCCCAAAATACACTCCAACGTGCGCATAATTGTAAGATATTAAATCATATTTTATATTTTTTGTAGATATAAACTTATAGGCATTAACTGATGACAACAAAAGAATAAAAATCATAGTGAACCACATAGGCACATGAAAGTATAAAACTCTAATTGTTTCGTTTAGAATGGGAAGCCTTGGAACTTCAAAAAGAATTCCCGCTGTTGCTGTAAAAGCAAGAAGTAGAATACAAAGAATTTTAATATATCTCATAACTTAATTTCTCCATAAGTAGCTAAATAAAATTTTAGTCATTGCCACTAATATTATATTCAACAAAATTAAAAGATAGAAATCATCTTGAATAAGATTCCAAGAAAATTCTGAGGAAGATATTTTACTAAGTCTAATCAATAATAATAATATAGGTATTATAACAGGAAAACTTAAAACGCTTATAAGAATTGAGTTATTTTTCACCTGATGGCTAATTGCCGATATTAAAGTCAAGCAATTAGAGATACTTAAAGCACCAACAAATAAAAGAGTAAGGAAAAAAGATAGTGAATATATAAAATTTCCTAAAAGAAATGAGAAAATTATAAATGTAAGAAACGTGACAAATACAATAAACAAAAAATTGTAAATAAGTTTTGAGAAAATTAATTCATCGGGGCTCAAGACATAATAGTAATAATAGTTTCTATTTCCAGACTCTTGAAAGAAACTCTTTGATACAGCTGATATAGAACTAAATAAAATAATTACCCAGAAAATTGACACCCAATGTTCTAAGCTTAAAATCCCTGTAGGCTGATATGAAATATAAATTATGTATATAGAAGAAACAACGTATAATCCAACTGAAAAAAAAAGGTGGCTTTGATTAATTTCTATTTTAAAATCCTTGTAAAGAATTGCAAATATTTTACTTATCATTGTTTTGCAAAAGTAATAAGAACATCTTATATGGATACATCAAAAAACTTATTTCCACATGATCATTATGTTAATGCTGAGCGAAGAAAAGAACTTATAAACCAAAAGCCGTTACTGATATGGCTTTCTGGTCTCTCTGGGTCAGGCAAATCTACTATTGCTAATGAGCTTGAGAAGAAATTATTTGAAAATGGATATTTATCTTATTTGCTTGATGGTGATAATATTAGAATTGGCCTAAACAAGGATCTTGGGTTCAGTGATAATGACAGAAAAGAAAACATAAGAAGAATCTCTGAGGTATCAAGGCTAATGCTTGATGCTGGATTAATAGTTATAACGGCGTTTATATCGCCATTTGAAGAGGAGAGAGAACTTGCAAAAAGTTTAGTAAAAGAGGAAAATTATTTTTTAGTTCACGTAAACTGCTCCGTTGAAAAATGTGAGGAGAGAGACGTTAAGGGACTATACAAAAAAGCAAGAGCTGGGGAAATAAAAAATTTTACAGGCATCGACTCTCCCTATGAAATACCAGATAATCCAAACTTAATTGTAGACACCGAAAAAGAGAGTGTTAATGAATCTGTAAACAAAATTTTTACAGCAATAACGAATAAGATAAAATAGTGTCTAAATATTCTAAAGAATTAGAAATAGCAATTTCTGCTGCGCTCGAAGCTGGAAATGAAATAATGGATGTGTATACTAATACAAAGGATATAAATTATGAAAAGAAGTCTGACAATTCTCCCTTAACAATTGCAGACAAAAGATCTCATAATAAAATAATGGCATTCCTTGAGCAAACTGATATCAATATCATAAGCGAGGAAAGTAAAAGTGTTGATTATAATGAAAGAAAAAATTGGGAGGAATATTGGTTAGTAGATCCACTGGACGGCACAAAAGAATTCATTAAAAAAAACGGAGAGTTTACTGTTAACATTGCTTTAATTAAAAACAACAAACCACATTTAGGAGTTGTTTATTGCCCAACTCAAAATATATTATATTATAATGACCACGAAAAAAATGTTTTTAAAAAAACAGCAGAAAGTTTAGATAATATAAATAAGAGAGACTCAGTGAATGAAAATGATGAGGGTTTAAGGATTGTAGTTTCTAGGTCGCATATGAGTGAGGAAACTGCGGAATACGTAAATAAACTTCAAGACCCTGAGCTAATTTCTTGTGGTAGCTCTTTAAAATTTCTTTACATTGCTGATAACAAGGCTGACATTTACCCAAGATATGGCCCTACTATGGAATGGGATACTGCCGCTGCACATTCAATTTTAAATGCACTAGATATTCAAGTAATAAATTTGGAGACTGGAAGAGAGTTATCATATAACAAGGAAAATTTACTTAACCCCTACTTTATTATTAAAGCATAGTTTTATTTTGTTTTTTCATTTTCCTTGAAATAGAAAATATAGTCTTATATCTTTGATCAGGATGAAAGATAAAATTAAATCAATAAAAAAAGAAATTGAACAGTATTCTGGATCAAGCGAAGAGGCGGTAGAGGATTTCAGAGTAAAATTTATTAGCAAAAAAAGTGTTATTAATAATCTTTTTGAAGACTTCAAAAAACTTTCCGTTGAAGATAAAAAAGAGTTCGGTAAAACTTTAAATGATCTTAAAACCCTTGCCAAAGAAAAGTTAGTTTCTCTTTCTAGTGGCTCTACAAAAAACAATACAAAAAACAATACTATTGATTTTTCTCTTCCTGCTGAGGATGACAGCGTCGGATCTCTTCATCCTCTTAGAATAGTTAGAAATAATATAATTAAAATATTTAGGGATATAGGTTTTAGTATTGAAGATGGTCCAGAGATAGAAGAAGATTGGTATAATTTTACAGCATTAAATTTTCCAGAAAACCATCCTGCAAGAGAGATGCAAGACACATTCTTTATATCAAAAGATCCAGATGTAGTTCTACGGACTCATACTTCAAATGTCCAAATTAGACTAATGGAAAAGCAGGAACCTCCTATGAGAGTCGTTATTCCAGGAAGGGTTTACAGAAATGAGACCGTGTCAGCAAAATCACATTGTTTCTTTCATCAGGTAGAAGGATTATATGTAGATAAAAATGTAAGCTTTAAAGATCTAAAAGATACACTCTATTATTTTGCAAAGGAGATGTTTGGATCTGACACTAAAGTTAGATTTAGACCTTCCTATTTTCCTTTTACTGAGCCAAGCGCAGAGATGGATATTTCATGGAAAAATGGTTGGCTAGAAATTTTAGGGTCAGGCCTTGTTGATCCAAATGTATTAGAAAACTGTGGTATAGACTCTAAAGAATATTCAGGCTTTGCTTTTGGGATGGGCATTGAACGAATAGCGATGCTTAAATACGGCATCGATGACCTAAGACTATTTTCAGAAAATGACAAAAGATTTCTCAAACAATTTAGAGGGGTTCATTAGACTTGTTCTTCTTCTTTTTTCTTATAACTGCTTCTCCCAAATTCTACCTTCTACAATTGGAGTTCACCATAAAAAAGAAAGTGAGACGCAAACCAATTATGCCCTAGCTTTTGATGGAGTAAATGATTACATAAATACAGGAACCAAAAACATTACTTCTAAATGGTCTGCAGAGGTCTGGTACAAAAAAGCAGGACAAACAAATGCTCAAAATTTTACAAATGCACAAATTAGTAATGGAGGTACAAGCAACTGGTCTTTAAGACTTAGTCAGTGGAAAAACACAAAAAAAGTAGGTATAACAAAATATGGATGGGGAGATTTTTATATCAATAGCTCAACAGCCAACATCTCCATAGGTAAATGGGAACATGTAGCTTGGACATATTCCGGAAATAAAGTAACAATTTATGTGAATGGAGAGACTATTGGAAGTTATTACCACGAATATTCGAATGGACCTGCAAATACTAGCAATATTCCTAGTGCAAAATTAATGACAAAATTAATTGGATTAAATAGCTCAGTAACTATCAAAGGAGAAATAGATGAAGTTAGGTTTTGGAATGATAAAAGAACAGCTTCTGAAATAAATGATAATATGTTTATTGAATTAAATGGGAATGAGGCTGGATTAGTAAAATATTATAAAATGTCAAACGGCACAGGAAACACTTTAACGGACAACAGCACAAACTCATATAATGGAACACTAAAAAATATGACTAATGATGACTGGGTAACATCTTATGCTCCTATTGGAAATATTGATGATGATTTTAAGAGTTCTATAGAAGCAATTTGGGCAAAAACAGATAAATCAAAATATAGTTCTTCATCAAATGGTCTTTTTTTTAAACTTGATGATAATCTGACCGAGCAAAACTTTACGGTATATGGTTCAAACTCTTCTACAGACACTAACACAAATAACCTACCCAGTGGAACTGAAATAAAATCTTCAAGAGAATGGCAAATCGATGAACATGGAGATATTCAAGTAAATATATTTATTGATATTAGTGCAGCCACTGGAAATACAGTAACACCTGCAGATGCATCTAATTATAAGCTCATTTACAAAAGTTGTTCCTCGTGTAATTTTTCTATTGAGGAATCTGGAGATAACATTTCAAATAGTGATTGGATAAAATTTGAGAATGTTTCTCTAAAAGATGGGTATTATGCAATTGCTTCTACTGACTCTAATTTATGAAGGATTCTTTGTTGAGAATAGAATAAATTTCATTTCCAGATCTATCTGAAACAATTCCAATCCCTATAAGCCCAAAATATTCTTTATCCTCACAGTCATAAAAAGAGTAAATATTTTCACTTATCTTAAACCTTCTTATAAACCCACATTCGGCTAGAATTTCTTTCCTAATATTCATCATCATATCTCTACTTTGAAGCCTAACCTCAAATGTATTTGCAACATTATCTGGAGTATCCTCTTTGTAATAAAATATTTCTCCAAGTTCAGAGTGTGTTGCCTTAATAAAGAATCTACTACTTTCAGAAACATTCCAGTAATTATCAAATATACTCTTTGCGAAGTAGTCATAATTATTCCATTTTTTAATATGTTGGAATGTGAGATCTTGAGAATAAATACTGGGAGATAATAAAAAAATTAAAGTAAAGATTCTCATTAGTTTATGATATTACAAGAATTGTACTCAGGATCAATATTAATAAAAACTTCATTACGAGCTTTATTAAACCACTTATCAAGCTCAAGCCCTTGTTTTCTGTTTAATGTAAAATTTCTAAATCTTTGATAGTCCTCTTCTAAGTTGCCAAGGTGAGGTGGGATCTTTTCTTTAAAAAAAATTAGTTTATACGCAAGCTTACCATCATCAGTCCTGCTTTCAAAAGGAATAGAAATCTGACCTACATCCATAGTATCAATTGTAAAAAATATTACCGGGTCCAACTCTTCAACTAAAACATTTTCACTGCCTGTAGCGTCTGTAAAATAGCCTCCAAAAGAAGAAGTAAATTTATCGTCAGAGTATTCTCTAGCTAACTCCTCAAAAGTTATAGAATCAGAATATGCTAAGCCTTTAATGCTGTCAAGAAAGTCTTTAGTTTTTTGTATATCAGTATCTGAAAATTCAGGTTGTAAAAGTATGTGTCTGGAGTTAAACAAATTTCCTCTTTTTTCTATCAATTGAATTAAATGAAATCCAAATTCTGTCTCAACTGGTTGTGAGATTTCTCCTTCTTTCAATTTAAAAACTGCAGCCTCAAATTCAGGTTGAAATACCCCTCTACCAACAAACCCTAAATTACCCCCATTCTGAGCACTTCCAGGATCTTGGCTATAAAGGGTAGCTAGAATTTCAAAACTCTCTCCGTTTGAGATTCTATCTCTAATCTTTAAGAGTTCATTTTTAGTCTTATTCTTTTGTTCCCTACCAACCTCTGGAATTTTCACAATTTGTGAAACCTTAACTTGGGTAGAAAAATATGGTAAGCTATCTTGAGGTACACTTTCATAAAAATCTTTAACTTCTTCGGGGCTAACAGAAATATCTGTCAAAATTTCTTGTCTCATTTTTCTGACAACTAGCTGCTCTTTAATATCATCAAATAACTCTTTTTTAAACTCAGCAATTGTTTTATTGTAATACCTTTCAATATCTTCCTCCGATCCAATTTGATTAATAAGTAGAGCCATCCTAGAATTCAGTTCTTGGTCTACTTGGCCATCCTCAACAATTACAGAATCAATCTCGGCCTTTGCTACTAATAGTTTACTTGTAATTAAGTCTTTAAGTACTGCGCACTTAGTGTTTCCTGATATTCTTTCTCCTCTAGATAAAATATCTAGATAAGTGCTTTCTAGCTCCGATCTTAAAACTATATAATCATCTACCCTTCCGATAATCTCATCTATAACAACTCCGGAATCCTGAGATCTTCCAGGAAAATATAGAAAGATCAAAATAAAAAAATGAAAAATAAATCTATTTATATATTTCATAATCAACACCCTTAACAGAGTTACTAAATATACTGTCACGCAAGTTATCAAATAAATCTTGTTTTCTATTATTTAATAGAATTGTATTGATGATTTCCTCTTCAAAAGAAATAGGAGAAAAGTCTCCAATTAATTTCTTGTCTAATATTCTAATAAAGTGCACATAGCCCTCTTCCTTAATTTCATGGTATGTCCTAGACTTAAGAAAATTTATTTTATCAACCTCCCCTGAAAATGGAACATTCATCAAAATATCATCGAACTTTATCCAAGTAGAGTCCTCAAGAAATGACTTTTCTGCAAACTGAAAACAATAGGATATAATTTCTGTTGTGTCTGAGTTTGGATATTTTCTTAAATTATTTCTAAATATATTAATTGAAGGGGCATCATCTGGAATTTTAGCGTATAGAGTTTTGACTAAACTAAAGGGTAGAATAAAATCATTTTTATTTTCCTCATAATAATTTATAATTTCTTTATTAGATATCTTTTCATTAAAAGAATTAGCAAACAAATATTTTTCAAATTCAAATAAAACTAAGTTGTCTCTATATGATGAAACTTTATTTTCAATTTCATTTATAATCTCTTCATTTTGGAATGCAGCATTTAGAACCAGCTGTTTCTTAAGCCATAAGTTTATTTGTTGAGAGACAACTTTAGTGCTGTCTCCAAGAGATGAGTCATATACTATATCATCTACATAGAAAAAAGAAGAACCCACTTGAGCAACGACATCTTTATCCTGTTGTTGATTTTTAACAAACCAGTCACACGACTGACAAATAAGTAATAAAAACACAAAAAAACTTCTATTCATTGTTCACACTAGTCATTAGTAAAGTAATGTCATCATCTATTAAATTATTGCCTTTAAATTCGTTTAAATCATTAAGTATATTTTTAATGAATTTTTTAGGTTTCTTTCTGTTATTTGAAAATAATTTTAATACCCTTTCCGAGCCGTAAAAATCACCAAAATCATTTTGTGTTTCAATTAACCCGTCTGTATAACAAAAAAGATTAAATTCAGTTAATTTCGTAACTGTGGAAACTTTAAATTTGGGCAAATCATTAAACATACCCAATACCGTAGAACCTTTATCTAATTTTTCAATTTTATTATTATAAAATAATATTGGATGAGGGTGGCCACAATTAACATATTCTAGCTCCTTTAAGTTAAAATCATACTTACACAAAAATATACTAATAAACCTTTCACTTAGACCTCTCAAATTAATTTGAAAATTAAGTTCCTCTACAATTTTTTGTAGATTCTCTGTTTGCCTTGCCATCGTACGGAGAGATGCCTGAACATTTGACATTAATAAGGCTGCGGGAATCCCTTTACCAGAAACATCAGCAATACATATTAAGAATTTATTTTTATTTAGAGAAATATAATCATAATAATCACCTCCAAGTGCAAAGTGTGGCATATATGATGAGGTGATTTTTAGTTTTTTTGAATTTGGAAGAATATTTGGTATTAAGTTTTCCTGCACTTTACGGGCAATAAATTTTTCGTTTTCTAAATCATCAAATACTGGAGAGGTTGGAAGATTAAAAATATTTATCAATACAGAAATAGATAGATAAGTAAAATTAAAGCCCATTAATAATATTAAAAATAGTAAGCTTTTAATGTCAAAAAGGCCAGTAAAAAACTCTTGATTTAAGATAAAAAACTGATAAATAAGAATGTTAGAAGAAATCAGAAATAACGAAATCAATATAGTTTTCCATTTCTGATCAAAATACATATATGCAATCCATTTTTGGTTAAATAATAATATTCCCCCAATCATAAATAACCCAGCAAGTAAAAATTGAAATATGTCTGAAGGATAAAAATTATAAACAATATCAAAAACAAAAATTATAATTGCCCCATACTGGAATGCCATAAAAATAGCTTTCATTACAGAGTTAGCTTCGAATAAAATTAACCTTTTAAAAAACACAAAGTTTATAATTAAAAAAAGCAATGAAATACCTAGAACTAACTCATGAATCAGTATAGAAAAAAAAGAGAATAAGACTTTATCTCCCCCAACCTTAAAAAAGTATAATAAGTAAATAAGGGCAATTGGAAAAATAGATTTTATGCCAAAAATTAAAATTCTAAAAAAATTATTAAATATTTCTTTTCTGCTAACCTTTGGAAAAACCAAATCATAATATTGATAAAAAGAAAAAATAAAAGACCCTAAAAAGGTTAAGTATATAACCCTATATAAAGAATTGTTAAGTTCTTCCTCTTGGAAAAATAAAATTAAATGAAAGAAAGAAAATAACGACCAAAATAATAAACCTGTTAATAAATAAATCTTTGGGTTAAATCTGAAAGTCATATCTCAAAAATAAACAAGAATATGTTATTTTTTAGAATAGTTTGGAGCTTCCCTTGTTATAAAAATATCATGAGGGTGTCCTTCAATAGAACCAGCATTAGTTATTCGAACAAACTTTGCTCCCTGCAACAATAAAATATTTTTAGCTCCAACATATCCCATGCCAGCTCTAAGTCCACCAACAAGTTGATATATTACTTCACTTATATCTCCTTTATAGGGAACCCTTCCAACAATGCCTTCCGGCACTAATTTTTTTGGATCATCTTCTTTATCTTGAAAATATCTGTCTTTAGTTCCTTCTTCCATAGCTTCAACTGAACCCATTCCTCTGTAGGCTTTATATTTTCTCCCCTCATAAATTATAATATCGCCAGGTGTTTCATCGGTACCAGCAAATAAAGACCCGGCCATTACAGAACTTGCTCCTGCAGCTAAAGCCTTTACTATATCTCCAGAGAATCTTATTCCTCCATCAGCAATTACAGGAACATTACTTTTATTTAAAGATTGAGCCACATCATAAATTGCAGAAAGTTGTGGCATTCCAACACCAGCTATTACTCTTGTGGTACATATACTGCCAGGGCCAACTCCAACTTTAACTGCATCAACCCCAGCTTTAACTAGTGCGATAGCAGCATCACCAGTAGCAATATTACCAGCAATTAATTCTACGTCACAGCTTGACTTAATTTTTTTTATAAGTTCAATTACCGACTTAGAGTGACCATGAGCTGTATCTATAGAAATAACATCTGCATTAGCTTTAATCAATCTATTTAATCTCTCTTCCCAATCATCTGATATACCCAATGCAGCACCTACTCTCAATCTTCCTAAATGATCTTTACATGCATCAGGCATAGATTTGTTTTTTTGAATATCCTTATAAGTAATTAGGCCAACAAATTTATTTCCATCAACTACTGGTAACTTTTCTATTTTATGTTTTTTTAATACTTTTTCAGCATCATCCAAACTAATTCCAATTTTAGCTGTAACAATATTTTTTGTCATGATTTCCGATAGCTTTTGTGAAATATCTTTTTGAAATCGCAAATCACGATTAGTGACAATTCCAATTAATTCTTCCTTAGAATTAATTATAGGAATACCTCCAATTTTATGTTTTTTCATTATCTGAAGAGCATCTTGTACCGAAGCTTCTTTATCCATAGTTATAGGATCTTTAATCATTCCGCTCTGAGAACGTTTAACTTTACGTATCTCTTCAGACTGATCATCAATAGACATATTTTTGTGCACTATTCCAATGCCTCCTTTTAATGCAATAGAAATTGCTAATTGTGATTCAGTTACCGTATCCATTGAAGCAGATACTAAAGGGATGTTTAAATCAATATTTTTGGTGAGTTTTGTTTCAACGTTTGTTTCAGAGGGTATGACCTCAGAATAAGAAGGAACTAACAGAACATCGTCAAATGTTAGAGCTTCAAGATGAAATTTAGAATCTTTTTTCATAGCAAATAAGAATTTTATCTATTTGCCAAGCAAAACTAATACATTATAATTGAGTTAAAAAATTCTTTAACATAATATTAAAATGTCTTTTCTTGAGATAATTGCTGCATCAATGGGAGTACTAAGCGTATGGTACGCCAAGAAAAATAATGTCTTGGTTTTTCCAACTGGAATTGTTAGCGTTCTTATATATGTATACATTACCTATCAAAATAAGATCTATGCTGAATCTGGAATAAATATATACTACTTTATGATGAGTGTATACGGGTGGATACTTTGGACATCAAAAAACAAAAAAATTAAAAAGAATATTGCTCTTAATACCTCAAGAGAAAACTTAGTTTATTTTATCTTATTTATACTTTTTTTTATCATACTATTTTTTTTATTAAATAAGACAGATAGTGATGTCGTATTCCTAGATAGTATTACTACAGCATTAAGCCTTACAGCTATGTTACTATTAGCAAGAAGAAAAGTAGAAAACTGGATTTACTGGATTCTAGCAGATATAATTTATATTCCTCTATTCTTTTATAAAGAATTATATGTAACAAGTTTACAATATTTAATCTTTCTAATACTTGCAATTTCAGGATACAATAATTGGAAAAGAAATATATCAAATGATAAAAATTAGTATAATAGGACCAGAGTCATCAGGCAAAAGTACATTGGGAGTTTATCTATCTAGGGTGTTAGAATGTAGCTTAACTTTAGAATATGCAAGAGAATATCTTAACAATAAAAACACTTACGTTTTTTCTGATTTAAGGAAAATTAGTATCAAACAACATAGTTATTATAATGATAAAATTAAAGAAGGTGGTAATTATCTCGTGTCAGATACGTGCTTAATTGACATTGAAGTTTGGAGTGAAATAAAATACAAAAAAGTTGACAAAAAAATTTTAGAATTATCAAAAAAAGAGGTCTATGATATATATATTTTATGTTCTCCAGATATTCCATGGTATAGAGATAAGTTAAGGGAAAATCCTGAAAATAGAGATTTAATATTTGAACACTTTAAGAAGAAAATATCAAGCAGAAAATTAAATTATCATATAGTGAAAGGTAGTCTTACAGAAAGATTAATGTCATGCCTTGATATTATATATAAAATGAAATAAATTTATATTTTACAGGGGTGCCTAAATATAAAGGCTGAGATTATACTCTTAAAGCTGATCCAGGTAATGCTGGCGTAGCAAAGAATTATTTATATTATACCATCCCTACCACACTAAATAAAAAAGATGAGAATAATATACATTTTGCTTTTAATTACATACACCTCTACTAGCGCTCAACAATATACAATTTCAGGAAAAGTTGTAAATAATAATTTAGATATTTTAAGTGGAGCCTCTATTAAAATAGAAGAAACAAATATGGGAACCTCTTCTGATGGTAATGGGGAGTTCACATTAAATCTTGATAAAGGAAAATATACCATACTCATTTCATACACAGGTTTCCAGTCAATCGAAAAAGAAATATTTTTAGAAGAAGACAAAAAACTTAATTTTATATTATTAGTTGACGACCTTGTCTTAGATGAAGTGCTTGTTACTGCAGTTAGGGCTACCCAAAATACACCCATAACTTATTCAAACTTGAATAAAAAGGAACTTTCTAAAAGAAACCTAGGTCAAGATATCCCAATACTATTAAATTATTTGCCTTCTGTTATCTCATCCTCAGACGCTGGCGCTGGAATTGGATATACCTATCTAAATGTGAGAGGTTCTAATAGCGAAAGAATAAATGTCACAATAAATGGCATCCCTTATAATGACGCAGAAAGCCATGGAACATTTTGGGTAAACTTGGGAGATTTTGCTTCCTCGACAGAAAACCTTCAACTTCAGCGTGGAGTTGGAACATCAACTAACGGCTCTGGCGCGTTTGGAGCGAGTCTTAACATTTTAACTGACGTAATATCTGAGAAAGCTTCAGGTGAAATTTCTAATTCTTTCGGATCATATAATACTAGAAAACATACTATTAAATTTTCAACAGGAAAACTTAATAATCATTTTGAAATTTCTGGCAGACTATCAAAAATTTATTCTGATGGATATGTAAATAGAGCTTTTAGTGATTTAAAATCGTATTTTATACAGGGATCATATAGTAATGAAAACAGCTTAATTAAAGCAATTAGCTTTGGCGGATCAGAAAGAACATATCAATCTTGGTATGGAATAGATGCTAAACAATTATTAGAAGACAGAAGACAAAATCCATATACTTATGAAAATGAGGTAGACGACTACAATCAAAATCATTACCAATTACACTGGAATAAAAAGCTTAATGATAACTGGTCGACAAACCTAGGTTTAAATTACACTAAAGGGTCAGGCTTTTTTGAACAATATAAAACAGATGAAAAAGCCGAAGATTTCAATAATATCATTAATGATAATAGCAATGTAATTGTAAGAAGGTGGCTAGATAATAATTTTTATGTAATCAACTTTAATGCTACTTTCAAAAATAAAAATTTAAATCTTGTATCTGGATTGTCATATAGTAATTATTCCGGAGATCATTTTGGTGAAGTTATTTGGGGAAATAATTTAGTATCTCACGCATCAATTGGAGATAGATACTACATGAGTGATGCGTTAAAAAAAGATCTCAATATTTTTTCTAAAGCAACATATAGTATAAGTGAAGAATTCTCTGCATACTTAGACTTACAAGGTCGCTTTGTAAATTATGAAACAGCTGGGTTAACATCAGATAGGGTTCCTATTGATATTAATACGAATTTTAATTTCTTTAATCCAAAATTGGGATTTATTTATAAAATAAAAGATCATAATAGTCTTTACCTTTCATATGCTAAAGCACAAAGAGAACCAAATAGAAATGATTTTGAAAATGGCGTATCAAAAGAAGAAAGGTTAGATGATTACGAATTAGGTTGGAGATATAATAAAGAAAACTTTAGTTTCAATTCTAATTTATATTTTATGAATTACTCAAATCAATTAGTTTTAACTGGTGAGATTGATGATGTTGGAGCTCCGATAAGAGCTACAAGTGGGAATAGTTATAGGTTAGGCCTGGAAATTGATTCCGATATTAAAATAGGTCAAAATTTCTCAATAAGGACAAATGCCGCAATTAGCTCAAATAAGAATAGGGATTTTAAAGCCTCAATAAATGGAAATCTAGAAAATTTAGGAAATACACCTATCTCTTTTTCACCTAATTTAATTGTAGGAAATATTTTAACATATGAGGCAAATGAAAAATTACAATTTTCATTTCTTTCTAAATATGTAGGAAGACAATACATGAGTAATCTAAATAGTAATATTACCAATCAAGACGTTCTAGAAAGTTACTTCACAAGTGACATTAACCTGGGTTATACAATTGAGACAAAAAAGGTTTTTACGTCAATAGTTATTAATGCTATTATCAATAATATCTTTAATAAAAAATATGTTGATAGGGGTTATTATTATACTTATAATTATCCCGATAATAATGGGAATATTATAACAGGAGATGGGGCCGGATACTACCCACAAGCAACTACTAATTTTTTAATAGGAATAAGCTTTAAACTGTAATTCAGTGTTTTTTTATAATTGCGAATCTTTTAAGACCATAAAAATCATTTATTATTTCAAGGTTATAACCATTAAATAGTTTTTTTAAATCATTTACATATTTAGGGTTGATTTCAAAATATAATACACCATTATCTTTAAGATTTTTTTGGGAAAACTTAAAAATTGTTTTATAAAAATATATCGGGTCACCTTTAACAAAAAGAGCTTGATGAGGCTCAAAATTTATAACGTTGGTGTCAACTGTTTTTTTTTCTATCTCTGAGATATATGGAGGATTACTTACAATAATATCAAACTTCTTTTTTGGTTTATATTCTTCAATGCTTATATTTTTAAATGTAACAAGGTTACCTGTTAAAGAATTATTTTTAATTGCAACATCAATTGCGTTTGAAGAAATGTCTATCCCATGAACTTTAGATTTTAGCCTTCGACTCAAAGTAATTGCAATACAACCAGATCCTGTTCCAATATCTAATATTGTCTTGGTTAAATTACTCTTTTCTTTATTTATAACAATATCAACTAACTCCTCTGTCTCAGGCCGTGGAATTAAAGTATGGTTATTGATATAAAATTTATTATCATAAAAAAACTCAGAATTAGTAACATACTGTACAGGGATTTTTGAATTTAATTTGGATATATCAGTCTCAAATTTTTTTTTATTCCAATTAATCTTCTTATTGATTAATAAACTCGCACTATCTATATCATATTTAAGATATAAATATTTTAAAGCAATATTTTTTGCGTCAACAATAGAAAAACTTTTTAATTTTTTTAGTAGTTGAGAGTATATTAATTTTGATTCTTGCAAAACGAAAATATTTTATGAAAGATAATCACAAAAAATACATTCAAAGAACTTTTTATTTAGCAAAAAAAGGAAAAGGAAGAGTTGCTCCCAATCCATTAGTTGGTTGTGTTATTGTAAAAAACAATATAATAATTGGGGAAGGTTATCATAAAAAGTTTGGTGAAAATCACGCAGAAATAAATGCTATAAATAATGTAGTTAATAAAAATGATATTAAAGGAAGTACAGTCTATATAAACCTTGAGCCTTGTAACCATTATGGTAAAACACCTCCGTGCTCAGACGAACTAGTAAAATTACAACCAAAAGAAGTTATTGTATCAAATAAAGATCCAAATCCATTAACTAATGGAAAAAGCTTACAAAAATTGAAAGAAAATAACATTCAAGTAAAAAGCAATATTCTTGAAAAAGAGGGTTATGAACTGAACAAAAGGTTTTTTAAAAACCAATATAAAAAATTACCTTATGTTATATTAAAATGGGCCCAGACAGAGGATGGGTTTCTTGCTAAAGAGGACGGAAGTTCAAAATGGATATCTAGTGATATTTCAAGAACACTTGTTCACAAATGGCGATCGGAAGAGGCTGGAATACTCATTGGGGTTAATACAGCAATTCATGATAATCCTACCCTAAATGTAAGATCCTGGAAAGGGCAAAATCCAATAAGAATAATGATAGATCCCAAAAATAGATGCAATAAAAATCAAACTTTACTTAAAGATTCTCTTGTCACACTAATATATAATAAAGAAATTAGTAAAGAAGTTAATAAAAAATACTTCATCAAATTAGAACAATTTAATTTACAAAATATTTTAAAAAACATCTACAAAAGGGGAATTTCAAGTATATTGGTCGAGGGAGGAGCAAAAACTTTAAACTCTTTTATTGAACATAATTTATGGGATGAGGCAAGAGTTTTTCAATCTAAATTGAAATTTATAAAGGGAATAAAAGCTCCAAAAATTAATATCAAAAACTCTAAAAAAATTGGAGATGACCTACTATTTATAATTGAAAACTATGAATGAATTTACTGCGCCAAAAGAAACGAAAAGAGAAGAAAAATACGAAAGTATCATTTTACAAATTAAACACCTAGTAAAAGATGAAAAGGATATTATCGGAATATTATCAAATATTGCTGCAGCGATTCACCAGACCTTCGGATGGCTATGGGTAGGATTTTATATTATTAAAAAAAACCAACTAATCTTAGGTCCTTTTCAAGGACCTGTTGCTTGTTTCAGAATAGAAAAAGGGAAGGGAGTTTGTGGTATGACGTGGAAACATAATAAAACAATCATAGTGCCTGATGTAGAAAAATTTCCAGGACATATAGCGTGTAGTTCTGATTCTAAATCAGAAATTGTTTTGCCTATTAAAAAAAATAATAGAATGTTTGGCGTACTAGATATTGATAGTATTGAACTAAATTCCTTTGACATAACAGACCAAAAATACTTGGAGAAAATCGTAAATATTATTGAAAAAAAATTAGGCTAAATCACCTAAAACAGTGACTCCTGCAACAGTTTTTTCATTTAAATTAATCTTCGGCTTAAAATCGAGAGGCAAAAAAATATCAGCCCTAGATCCAAATTTGATAAAACCTAACTCATCTGACTGCTTAACTAAAGAATTAACTTTAGCATAATTTATTATTCTTCTAGCAACTAGACCAGCTATCTGCCTAACTAATACTGTTATGTTGTTATTTTCAATTACTGTCGTAGTTCTTTCGTTTTTTGTGCTTGACTTTGGGTGCCATGCGACTAAGTATTTTCCTTTATGATATTTATAATATTTTATTTTTCCTGATATGGGGTATCTATTAATGTGTACATCAAAAGGAGACATGAAAATAGAGATCTGAAGCTTTTTTTCCTTATAAAATTCATCTTCATAGGATTCTCCAATAAATACTACTTTACCATTAGCAGGAGAGATAACGCTTTTTTTATTAATAGATTTTTGAATTTTTGGATTACGAAAAAACTGAAGAAAGAAAATATAAATAACAAAAGATAACGCTAAAGAATAAATTAAAAGAAAGGGATAAAATTTATAAATACCTGCATTCAAAAATATGAACAACAACAATAAACTAATTAAAAACTTACTTCCTTCTTTATGAGTCCTTATCATTTTTTTGAAAAGTAAAAGAACCATCTCTATACCTGTAAGTTCTTGAGACCTTATCAATAGCTGCAATATAAGCAGCAGTTCTTAAAGAAATATTATATTTTTTAGAAATTGCAAAAACATTATTAAATGCTTGTTTTATAATTGAATCACTTCTCCTATACACTCTATTTTTTGTCCATTTAAAACCGAGTCTATTTTGAACCCATTCGAAATAAGATACAATTACTCCTCCAGCATTTGCTAAAATATCTGGTACTGCTATAACTCCCTTTTTTTCAAGTATAGGGTCAGCCTCATGTGATGTTGGCCCATTGGCCCCCTCAACTATTAATTTTGCCTTTATCTTATCAGCATTTTTTTCAGTAATTGTATTTTCTAAAGCTGCAGGTATAAGTACGTCAACATTAAGTGTTAACAAATCTTCATTAGATATTTTTTTTCCTCCATCATAATTTTCTAACAATCCATCATTTTCATTTTTATGTGTTATTGCTTTACCTACATCAATTCCTTCTTTATTAAAATAACCACCAGAAACATCAGAAATTGCTACAATTTTACATCCCCTCTCTTTTAATAAAAGAGCGGCCCAGGATCCTACATTCCCAAACCCTTGTATTGCAACTGTTGAATTAAAAGGGTTTATTTTAATTTTAGTTAAGGCTGCTAATGTTGATACCATTACACCTCGCCCTGTCGCTTCAAGTCTACCAACAGATCCTCCTAGGATAATTGGCTTTCCAGTTACAACAGCGTTTACAGTTGTTCCCCTTGCTCTAGAATACTCATCCATTAACCAAGCCATTTGATCTGGTCCTGTACCCATATCTGGAGCCGGTATATCCTTGTCTGGTCCAAATACATCGTGCATAGCTTGCGTGTAAGCTCTTGTCAATCTTTCTAATTCTGACTGACTCATTTCTTGTGGATTGCATTTTACCCCTCCTTTTGCACCACCATAAGGAATATCAACAACAGCACACTTCCATGTCATCCATGCAGCTAAAGCAGTAACCTCATTTAAATCAACGTTTTCATCATATCTAAGTCCTCCTTTTGATGGTCCAAGTATATTTGAGTGGATAACCCTATAACCTTCAAATACTTTTATAGATCCGTCGTCCATGGAAATAGGTAAAGAAACAATTATTTTTTTGACTGAAGACTTAAGAACATTATAAACATCTTCATCAAGATTTAGATACTCTGCTGCAACATGGAACCTCTTCATCATTGACTCTAGAGGATCCTTGTCATGAGAGATAGGAGCCGGTTCTTTATAACTCATATCCTGTTTTGGGTTTAATTATGTAAATGTACAATTTTAAGTTATCTGATCTATAATTTTTAGATAAAAATATACATAAGGTATCACAAAGAAGAAACTATCAAATCGATCCAAAAAACCCCCGTGACCTGGTAATTTGTTCCCACTATCTTTTAAATTAAAATTTCTCTTTAGTAACGACTCAAAAAGATCTCCAAAAATTCCAGAAACTAAAACAACCATGGAAAACAAAACCCAAAATGTAAAAGTTTGAAAACTTGTCCAAATAAAGTGATGAATCAAATAAGCTAAAATAACATTTGCCAAAAGACCAGAAATAACACCTTCCCAAGTTTTCATAGGAGAAACAGACTCAAAAAGTTTTTTTCTGCCAAAAAGCGATCCACCAAAATATGCAGCAGACTCACTATTCCAAAGAAAAAGTAATGTTGCCATCAAATAAATTGAATTATAACTGTATTCATTAAAGACTATAAAATTTAATAGTGATATAGGTAGTGAAATATATAAAATACCAAAAAAAGTGACTGACACATTTGATAAAGTTTCATTATTATTAGAGCTATACAGAGCCGATAAGCAAACTAAAGGTAAAATTGGAACGAGAACAAAATGAACGCCAATAAGACTTTCTTTGCTTGCGTAGAAATACGTTGTAACAAAAATTATGACCGACAAGAAAACTCCTAAATTATAATTAGGTCTAAACCCATTATTTATTAAAATTTTAAAATATTCTTTTGAAGAAAGAAAAATAATAAGAACAAAAACTGCTAAATAAGATAATTCGTGCAATGCAGAAAGAAGGAGTAAAGACCCTCCTAACATTCCAGTTAAAACACGTCTTTTCAGGTTAGCCTTATTCATTTACTTTATTTAATTGTTTTTTTGTACTTAACAACAAGAAACAAAATAGGAAAAAACTAAATATTAAAATAGATATAGGAATATCTGGTGAAGAGTTTACAGACAAATCAAAATCCTCTCCAAATAAACCATTGCTTGCAGCATAAAAAATAGAAATTCCAAAAAAGTTATTAAGAGCATGTGCAATTACTGGATAAATTAAGCTACCAGACCAATAGAACATATACCCAAATAAAACCCCCAATAGAAACCGAGGGAAAAACCCATAAAACTGAAGGTGAAAAGCACTAAATAATAAAGCACTTAGAATAATAGCATAATGAGGATTATTAAATAATAACCTAAAATTTTTCTGTAGTACGCCTCTAAAAAAATATTCCTCACAAAAACCAGGTATAATAGCAATTGCTATCACCCCAATCATATACTCAGATAGACTTTGAAATGAAACTAAATAAATTGTAAGGTTTTCTAATTGTTTTTCCTTAAGTAATGCCCAAGTCTCAAAAGAAGACATGAAATCAGGAAAAGAGATAGACTTATTCCACTCTATAACTGGAGCATTTAAAATAATAAATACAATCGTTGTAACGATGACAATCAATAAAGGGAAGGAACGTAACCTTTTTAAGTTCATTGAATAATTTTGATTGTTTCTAACTACAAAATAAGGAAAGAGAAAAAATAAAAGAAATAAGGAGTTTGATAGCAAAAGTATCTTCCTGTCTATTCCTTCGTAAGATATATCAACTGGAGTTTGTACCAGATTAGATAAAACGCTCATTATTATTAAAGGAGAAACTGCCAAAATAATAAACAGTAATTCTTTGAAGTGTTTATTCATTATTTTTTTTATTTGTGAATTATTTTAAAGGTTAAAATACTTCTTTTTATGAAGATTGGCAATTTAGAATTAGGCGATTTCCCTCTATTATTAGCTCCGATGGAGGATGTGAGTGACCCACCATTCAGATCTGTTTGTAAAATTAATGGTGCAGATCTCATGTTTACAGAGTTTATTTCTTCTGAGGGTCTTATTCGTGATGCTGAAAAAAGTGTTCAGAAGTTAGATATTTATGATTCTGAAAGACCAATAGGCATACAAATATTTGGTGATAAAATTGAGTCAATGAAGCAGGCGGCTAGAATAGCAGAAGCTGCAAATCCTGAAATTTTAGATATAAATTATGGGTGTCCAGTTAAAAAAGTTGCCTGCAAAGGAGCTGGAGCTGGTATTTTATTAGACCTAGATAAAATGCAAAAAATGACTGCTGAAATTGTCAAACAGGTAAAAATTCCAGTAACCGTCAAAACAAGATTAGGATGGGATGAAAACACAATAAAAATTGAAGAGGTTGCTGAAAGGCTACAGGACGTAGGAATAGAAGCGTTGACAATTCATGGAAGAACTAGAAAACAAATGTATAAGGGTACTGCCAATTGGGATTACATAGCAGATGTTAAAAACAATCCAAGAATATCAATTCCAATTTTTGGAAATGGAGATATCGATTCACCTTTAAAAGCCAAAGAATATAAAGAAAAATATGGGGTCGATGGGATAATGATTGGAAGAGCGGCAATTGGAAACCCTTGGATATTTAATCAAATAAAAAAATACCTGAACGAGGATGAAAAAATTGAAAAACCTAGTATTGATGAAAGAATAAATATATTAAAAAAACATCTTTTATTTTCAGCAGAATGGAAAGGAGAAAAATTAGGTTTGATTGAAATGAGAAGACACTACTCTAATTATTTTAGAGAAATAGAAAACTTTAAAGAATATAGAATGAAACTAATTTTAAGTGAATCGATAAATAATTCTATGGATTTGCTAAAAGAAATATCCGAAAAATTTAGTTCTAAAGAGAATATTACTTTATGAAAAACCAAAATGTCCTTGCGTGGTTTTTGTTGATATTATTAGCATTAATTTGGGGTAGTTCTCCTATTATGATCAAAAAAGCCTTAGTACAACTTGGCCCTTTTGAAATAGGTGCATTAAGATTAAGTCTAGCTTCTTTAGTATTGATGCCTTTCCTCTTAAAAAGTTTAAATGAAATAAAAAAAAAAGATTATTTTATTTTATTTATTTCGGGGATTGTTGGTAATGTAATTCCATATTTTTTATATCCCATAGCTCAAACTCAAATCGATAGTGCAACCTCAGGAGTGTTAACATCTTTAACTCCATTTTTTGCATTAATAATTGGTGTGATTTTTTATAAGTTAAAAGCAACAAAAAATAATATTATTGGTTTGTGTATAGGGTTTTTAGGAACATCAATTCTTATCCTTTTTTCAAACTCATCGGAAGGATTTTCAGCGGACTTATATGGACTATTTGTAGTTGCCGCAACATTATTATATGGAATAAACCTAAACCTGGTAAAATATCATTTAAAGCATTTAAAGCCTATTACTATAACTGCTTTCTCAATAGTATCTATTCTACCAATTACATTATACATATTATTTGCACACACTGAATTTCCATCACACTTAAAATTAGTTAATGAGTACTTATTAGAATTTGGATATGTTTTTGTTTTAGGTGTACTGGGGACATCAATAGCAACATTAATTTTTTATAATCTAATAAAAATAAAGGATACAGTTTTTGCGTCAATGGTGACCTACTTAATGCCAATAGTTGCTATTGGGTTTGGGGTTTTAGATGGAGAAAAAATTAATTTAATTCAGCTTTTTGGAATGCTTTTAGTACTGCTAGGAGTATTTATTAACAGCAAAAAAAATTAGGCTGCTAACCATGCTTTATTCATGAGTTTTTTCGTCAACATTATACCCTCAACCTCAGAATGACTCTTTCCCTCGTACTCTATTGAGACATAACCACTATAATTAGATTTTTTAACTATGCTCATCATTTTATAGAAATCAATTTCAATACAGTCCCCCTCATCATTAAAGTTTATAGACTTTGCACTTACACTTCTAGCATAAGGAAGAAGCTCAGAAACACCTTTATACTTATCATACTCTACAGCACAACCATTCAAACTACCCCAATCAGAAAGCTTTTTTGGGCCCGATCTAATACAGAAATTGCCAAAATCAGGTAATGATCCAATATTATTTAATTTAGCATTTTCTATTACTTCTGAAAGCCATTTTGCATTTGAAGAATATCCTCCGTGATTTTCAACAATTATATCAATATCATAGGACTTAGAAAACTCTCCTAAAGCATTCAAAGATTCAGAGGCATATTTACTAACATCTTCCTCGTTTCCGTTACCTGCTGCATTTACTCTTATATGATTACAACCAATAAATTGCGCCGCTTCTACCCATTTCTTATGGTTTTCAACTGCTTTATATCTTAGTTTTTTTCTTATATCACCTAAACTTCCTTCATCATCAATCATGATTAATAAGTTTTTTACACCTATATCATCAGATCTCTGTCTTAACTCCGAAAGATAAGTTTTGTTTTTAGCCTTATCGAAAAAAAACTGATTCACAAACTCTACCACATTAATATCGAATTGATCCTTAGCTGCTTTTGCAAAATCAAGATTTTTTAATTTGCCTGATCTTATAGTTCTATGAAATGACCACTGTGCTAAACCTATATTAAGTGGCACGCCGTGAAAACCACATGAAAATCCAGAGGATAGCAAAGGCGCAGCTAAAATTGATTTCTTTATAAAGTTTCTTCTTATCATGATTATTAATTTATATAAAATTATTGATAGACGCTGCTAAATAAAAGCCCATCATAATTTTTTTCTCCAGCCTCAATTTTTACATTCATAATATTTTCACTTCGAGGAACCGGGCAAGTGGTAAATGTAGAAAACACACATGGAGGATTGAGGGATTTATTAAAATCTATAGTTACATTCCCTAAGCTGTCCTCTGGCATAACATATAGATACCTTCCTCCTCCATAAGTTTCTTTTCCGTTTGTTTTGTCTCCAAATGCTATAAAAAATTTCCCCGAGGGGGAAATGGTTGGTTCAAGAGAATAATTGATCCCGCTATATTTAAAATTAATTTTTCCAGGTACAGTATCAATAAAATTACCACCTAGAAAATTTCTAAAGTTAACAACCTTAGGTTCCTGGTATTTCTGAAATTTACCACTTATAATATTAGAGGAAGAATAAGTAAAAAAATCAATCTCTAAATCCATTGTTAATAAAGGGTGTTTCAAATCTCTAAGCCTGATAGCTTTCACTCCTGAATCAAGATGAACAAACCAAACAAAGTTTTCTGTAGAAAAGAAATTTTTATTTTTAAAATAATTGTATGATATGTTTCTGGCTTCAATTGAATCATTAAGAATTACAGTAGAAAAAAAATTGAAACTAATTATTGAGTCTTTTACAACAACCTCCGCAAGGCTTAAGGGCATTTCTCTTGGTAGTTTTATGTCGCTATCTTCTTTAGAGCCCATTGAATATGTGCCATTTTGAATAGGAAACAGTCCAGCTATATTGAGGTAACCATCATTAGCAAACAAATCTTCTTTCCTTTTTTTTTGCCACTCTAAATGCTCTAATGGGATAGTATCTTCACACGAAAAAGAGAGAAAGATTACAAAAAAAACAATTTTAAATTTCATTATATTTATAAAGTTAATATTAAATATGTCTATTAAAATATTACTAATATCATTTTTCCTTTCTGCTGGGTTTTTTCAAAAAAAAAAATTCATTCATAAT
>CEQN01093108.1_pt1 | contig 33491 bp, 42 predicted proteins | sample 427011 | NCBI WGS metagenome assembly CEQN01 (sample SAMEA2621277, study PRJEB7988) | marine metagenome | biome: marine biome (ENVO:00000447); feature: deep chlorophyll maximum layer (ENVO:xxxxxxxx); material: "saline water (ENVO:00002010), including plankton (ENVO:xxxxxxxx)" | depth 120 m
ATTTAAACGTGACACCTATTTATATATGACAACTCACAAGCACAAAATCCATAGCCAATTGTTAGCCGTGCTTAATTCTAAGAAGACTGACGATCAGAAAGCTGAATCTCTTATGAATATATTTTTAAGGGTGCCTGGGTTGGGTTTAGCTAAAGCCGGTTTTGTTTGCCAGCTAACTGCTGGTCTTGTTGGTTGTATGGATAGTCACAACGTTAAACGTTATGGGGTAGAGCCTAGCAGTTTAAACTTGAATCGAAATCCAAGAGGCAAGAAAGCTTTAAAGTCTAATGCGACTAAGGTAGTAAACTATATTAGTCTATGCCATAAATACGGAACTGAAAACATGTGGAATAGTTGGTGTAGCTTTGTCGCTACTAAAGATAAACAAGCTAAAGAGTTATGGCAAGATGCTAACCATGTTAGCGAAGTTCACTATACTTATTTGATAGGAGAATAAGATGACGTTAGGGGAGCTAATTCGTACAGGATTTAATATTGTTTATTGTCTTCCTCGTCAACTTGACAGAAAGATTATCTTTCAAGGGCCGGGAATATATTCAATGGACGATAACTATACTTATCATAAAGGCAAGTTTGCAACTTGGTCACGAATTCATGTAGACGATCATTGTGAAATATGTAATACACATATACCTTATCCACATAAATTGGATGGACTATGTGAGCCTTGTGCTATAGCAGAAGGGGATAGAGAAGAGCCAGATTCCTGCGGCGAAACCATAGAGTATGGAGAACAGTTTGATTATGAATGAGAACGAGCATGAACGCGAAGTATTTATAGATACTTTCGCAATTAAACTAACTTTTAAGGTAGAATGGGAAGACTTTGCTGACCATATACCTTGGGAGTCTGTCCGAAAACCTGTCATTATTCCGCTGACAAAGCGAGAAGCTATTAACGACATAGACTACGGCCCAGTTATGGATGCGAGTAGTCTTGATGTAAATAGTATTGATGGGTTGGATAGATTAATTCACGAAATAGAAGCTGAAGAGCTGGAGTTTTAAACATGGAGGATTTTAAAGATTTAATTAGTAGTATGAAGATGCGTTCATATGATCCGCATACCATCCCAATGGATGTAGAAATTACCTACGTTTTAAATACCTTTAAAGCAGGTATGATAACTGATGAACAAGGTAAAGAACTATTAGAATACTTGGTCGTTAAAGCATATCTTTGTGGAAAGACTGATGTATTAGAAGGTATCGCCCCTAAACTAAAACAACTTGAGGAAATGCTATGAAAAAGAAAGAAGTGTTTAAAACTGTCGCAACCCATTTGCTAAAGCAAAATAAGCAGTGTGTGGATGAACACACTGACGAGTGTAGATATAGAGAAGGAAGCGGAATCTTCCGGCAATGCTGTGCAATAGGAGTCTTAATAGACGATGACCATTATGATGAGTTGCTTCTTGAAGGTAAAGATGGTGAACATGCCGATGTAATACGAGCAGTTGAAGGTTCTTTAAAGACTTCTATAACTAATAAAGATCGACAGTTATTACTATCCCTACAAAGCATTCACGATTATAGCGCTGAAACAGCTTGGCGTAGAAAGTTAAACGCTTTAGCTCAAGCAACATTTAATAAAGATCTTGAAGATCTAGGAGTAAGTGCATGAGTTGTTATGAATATAAATGTAATGACTGTAGTAAAAAAGCAATAGTTCGGCAGAACACATTGTTTTATTGTGCGTCCTGCTGGTTTAATAACTTTACTGATAGGAGAAAAGTTAATGCAAAATGATGAGATCCACATTAAAGCCCAGGCCGAAGCCAGGTATTACTTAGATATAAAACAAAAAGAAAGGGAGGAGAAACGAGAGCAATTTATTTTTAAAGTATTAGTAACAGCGGTCGTGTTGCTTTTCAGCATAATTATTATAGCGCCAATAGCGGGGTAAATAAATGAACGATGAACAAAACGAGGCAACCACTAATGCTATACTGATGATAGAACAACACTTAAAAACAATAAGTTTTGTTATGTCACAACTACTACAACTAGCATCCAATGCTAATAATGAAGAGGAAAATTAACATGGAAAAAATAAAGCGCTTAGATTCTAAAGGTTTAGAAATAAAAAACATAGCAATTAATGAAGAGCTTCTTGAGAACTTCCAAACTGCTAAGGCTAAACATTCTAAACAACTTGGTTTTGAGTTAACTACTAAGCAGTTCTTTACAATATTGCTTTCAAGATATTGGAGAGAAGAAATGACTAATGAACTTTAAAGGTCTTTAAAGGATACTTATTAAGATTATTAATAACAATCTTGTAAGGCTTTAAAGGTATTTTAATGTTGTTTATTTTCCTGTCAATAAGTTTTTCACTTGTATCGTTTAATGTTATTCGATACAATCTATTTTAAATTTAATGGAGCAACACAATATGTCAGTATCAAACATGTTTAACAATCACGCCGCCCTTGAATCTATTCGAGAAGGCGGTTACGGGTCAGCAGATTTTGATATAGCTACTGCACCTTTAACTTATTCTTACACGCCTTCAAAGATTCCCTTTGAACGCGATAGAATCAGCTCTAAGTGTGTTATTTATAGGACTGATACCGGGGATGAGCTAGGTGTGCATGGCTTAGGTTACAAACCAGTAGCCCCTAAAGCTATGATAGATGTAACAAGAAATATCTTGGAGCGATCTGATCTTTGTTTAAACAATCTAAGTGAACGAATTGATACGTCTCACGATGGCGCTAGAACTTTTGTTAAGTACACTTTGCCGGAGCATACCTATGAAACTGGTGATGGTGATCATGCAGCACTAAGTTTATTAGCTATTACATCGGCTGATGGTACTTGGCCTTTTATGATTAGTGCGGCAGCTAATCAGTGGGCTTGTACTAACCAACAAGTCTTTGTTAGCGGGGCTGTATCAGTGTATAAAGCTAAGCACACTCAAGCTTTAGACATTGAACATGGCGGTAGAGTTATTACTAAATGTCTTTCGATCTTTGAAAAAGAACGTGAGCTTTGGAAAGCTTGGCAAAAGCTAGAACAATCTGACCGCTTAGCGTTTGAGTTTTTTGCAAGGACTTTAAAAGCTACTAAAGCTTTAGAGTTGTCGGTCGAAGGTCGTCACCCTGAAGAGATTCTAGAAGCTTTACCTAGAAAGAACGCGAGCTTAGCTTATATGTGGACTAAGTGGCATAGCGTATATAAGAAGCGGCTTGGCGCTAACTTCTGGGCAGTCTATAATTGTATGACTGATTGGTCTACTCATGCAGAGACTGCTAGGAAAGCTACTATGGTTAACATAGCTGCTATCCGAAACCAGAGGCATGAGTCTGTTCGATCTGCCATAGTATCTAGCGAAATGAGGAGAGCTGCGTGACGTTTATCCTTTTTGGACAGGCGTTAACCTTTGAGTTCAGGAATGGAGTTGGTGTAGATTTGGAGTTCACCAACTCCAAACCTGTATGGATCTCAGTAGATCGAGAAGGGCTTGAAGTTAAGGTCGCAGAGTTTGAAGGGGTGGTGATCGGCCTCCCCTTTATTGTTATTAGTTATGGTCAAGTTTATTATCATGGAGAAGAATGAACGATCAATATTTAAAAGTTAATTTATTAAGCTATAGCCAGGCTCCACCTAGAGATACGGCATTGCCGTACAATGAATCAGGCTTATTAAATTTAATAGCTTACTGTGCAAGAGTGAGCAATCCTAAAAACCAAAACAACGAGGAGACAAGTAAGAAACTTATAAAGTATTTAATTAAACACAAACACTGGAGTCCACTTGAAATGGTTAGTGCTTGCGTGGAAGTTACAACTACTAGAGATATAGCGCGGCAAGCCCTGCGTCACCGTAGCTTTAGCTTCCAGGAGTACAGCCAACGATATGCTGACCCAGTTAATGAAGAGGGTTTTGATTTTGTTATACGAGAAGCTAGGCTTCAAGATCCTAAGAATCGACAGAACAGTACACCCTCTGAAAATTGTGAGCTTAATTCTCATTGGAAATGGCAGCAAGAACAAGTGATATCTGCCGCTACCAGAGCATATAACTGGGCAATAACTAATGGTATTGCTAAAGAGCAAGCAAGAGTAGTTCTACCGGAAGGTAATACGACTAGTAGATTTTGCATGAACGGAACACTACGCAGTTACATTCATTATATTGAACTGCGTAGTGCTAACGGAACTCAAAAGGAACACATGGATATGGCATTAGCTATCGCTGAAGTTATATCTAATGTGTTTCCTTATGAGCAATTACTTTAAATAAAAAAGGAGATAACAATGAAAGATAAAATGTTGGGTTGGTTGAAAGCCGGTAAAGAACAAGTGCTTGTAACCTATACCAATGCAGTAGATGTTTTTGAAGAAACTTTCGATGAGCTTCGCACACGGTATGGGCGAAACCCAGTTTTAATTATGAAGTTTCTTCTTCTGGGTGCATCCTTTGTTTGTCTAGTTCTTTTAATTGATTTAATGTTTTCTTAGGTTAAAAGTTGACAGACTTTTCTATTCGCAGTAAAATCCAATTTCATTTTTTAAAAAACAGAAGGAAAAAAACATGGCAATACTTGAAGGCGCAGCTTACTGGGCATCAGTAACAACTCCAAACACTACGTTTGAGCCTGTCTATACCGTCAACTTAGTTGTCGATCAAGAAACCGCAGATGATTTTAAAGAGCGTGGTTTTAACATCAAGACTATGGATGAGGGGCCAGCTATCGTTATTAAACGAAAAGTTAATGGCCCTAATGGTATGATAAGGCAAGCTCCTAAGCTCGTAGATAAGCACAAGAACCCTCTTGATGCTAGAGTTGGTAATGGTTCCAACGTAAGAGTGCAATACAAGGAGTGGGAATCCAACTGGAAGGGCCAGGTTTTTAAAGGCTTAGATTTCCAAGCAATGCAAGTCATAGACTTAGTAGAGATTGGAAGCCCAGACGGTTCGGAGTTTGACGACATCAGTGATAGCATGGAAGATGAGCTGTAACCATGAACACTATGGAACTAGATGGCGTTCACCACGATGTGTCTTTGTTTTCACAGGAAGGGCAGCAGCTTTTTGCTGCTCTTCTTGAGAACAACCAAAGATTAAAGAAAGCTGAAACTGATGTTGTATTATTTAAAGCTTCAGCAATAACATTAATAGCTAAATTAAAAGAGGAGGCTTCAGAAGAATCTAAACTTTTAGAACCTATAACCCCTGCCAAACTATGAGGAAATCTAATGGCATTTGTCAAAATACATCAACCCTGTCCGGCTTGTTCATCTAGCGATGCGGCTGCGATAAACGAGGACGGGTCAGCTTTTTGTTTTAGTTGTCACACTCATATTAAAAACTATTACGAATATGGTGCGGAGGCTATCGTTCCAGATACTGAATTTGAGATCTATAAAAGGAATAAAAAAATGGAGACTGAGAGTAGTTTAGATTCAGGGTCTTCTACAACTTTTGCTGAGCTGACGGATCGGAAGATTAGTTTAGAGACTGCAAAAAAATATGGCGTTAAAGCAACACTTATTAATGGGAAGATTGTTAGCCATCACTACCCCTACTATAACGGTCACGAACCTGTAGCCGTTAAGATTCGCAAAAAGAATAAAGACTTTACATGGACAGGTAATGCTAGAGAGTCTGGCCTTTTTGGTGAGAATCTTTTTAAAGCTGGAGGTAAGTTTATCACACTGACAGAAGGTGAATGTGATGCGATGGCAGCTTATGAATTGTTGGGCAGCAAGTGGCCCGTTGTTTCTATTAAGTCGGGTGCTGGTGGAGGAGTTAAAGATGTTAAAGCTAATTTAGAATATCTTGAATCCTTTGATACTGTTGTTATTAACTTTGATAACGACAAGCCAGGGAAAGAGTCAGCTCTAGAAGTGGCTAAACTTTTAACTCCCGGTAAAGCTAAGATAATGTCAATGCCTGTAGACTTTAAGGATGCTAACGATATGTTACGTCAAGGCAGACATCAGGCATATGTTAGTTGTTTCTGGGACTCTAAAATCTATACACCTTCTGGGGTCTTGAGCCTCTCCGATCAGTTCACGGCTTATCAAGAGCTACGGAACAACAAGAAAGAAGCCATCCCCTACCCTTGGTTTGGAATAAACCAAAAGCTAGAAGGGATTAGGCAAGGAGAGCTAGTTGTTCTGACAGGCGGCACAGGCTTAGGTAAGTCAGCGGTTACTAGAGAGCTTGAACACTGGCTAATAAATCAAACAGAAGATAATGTAGGTGTTATAGCTCTTGAAGAAAGCTGGTCACGTACAGCCGAAGGCATCATGGCTATCGAAGCTAACGCCAAGCTACATCTTGATAGTGTTAAATCTAGATACAGAGATGAAGAACTTGATAATTACTTTCAGAAAGTATTTATGGGTACAAATGAGGGGCGTGTTTATTTACATGCTCATCATGGGGTCAGTACTGTTGACGACATCTTTAGTAAACTACGCTATATGATTATAGGTCTTGACTGTAAGTGGATAGTAGTGGATCACTTACACATGTTAGTTTTATCTACCTTAGAGTCTGATGAACGTAAAGCTATCGACGGAATCATGCATAGATTTAGAACTCTTGTTGAAGAGACACAATGCGGGATGATCCTTGTGTCACATCTAAGAAGAGTTGATGGTAATCGTGGGCATGAGAACGGAATCGAAACAGGGCTATCACATCTTAGAGGTTCTCAATCTATTTCTCAGATTGCGGATTGTGTTATTTCTTTAGAGCGCAACCAACAATCAGAAGATGAAATAGAAGCTTCTACTACTAGGGTACGAGTGTTAAAATCTCGGTACACTGGTGATGTTGGCGTAGCCACTTACTTAATATACGATAATGATACAGGGCGGCTTCGAGAAACACACCAGCCAGACCAAGATGAGTTTACTGGAGATGAGCTATGACCGCCTTCAATTTAGTATTCGACGTAGAGGCTGATGGACTCAAGCCAACTAAAATACATTGTATAGTAGCTTTAGATATAGCTACCAACGATGTGTTTACCTTCGATAATACTCAGCTAGATGAAGGTTACGAGATGCTACAGTCTGCAACCAAGTTGATTGGTCATAACATTCTTAGCTATGACATTCCTGTTGTTGAGCGTATAGCCAACATAGATCTTTCTGATAAAAAGGTTGTCGATACACTAGTGCTATCCCGTTTATTTAAACCTACCCGTGAAGGCAGTCATGGCCTGGAGGGTTGGGGATATAGATTAGGATATAAGAAAGGTGACTTTGGTGATCAGGAAGATGCTTGGGAACATTACTCTCCTGAGATGTTGGAGTATTGTAAGCGTGATGTACTGCTTAACCATAAAGTTTATAATGCTTTGAAGATTGAAAGCAAAGGCTTTACTCCTGAGTCAGTTAGGATTGAACATCAAACAGCTAAGATCGTAGATCAACAACGAACAAATGGTTTTGTTTTAGATCTTCCAAAAGCTATGGGTCTTGCTGCGATGTTTGAAACTAAACTTTTTGAGCTGGAAGAGGAAGTACAAAAAGAGTTTCATGCGACTGTAGAAAAACAAATTCTTACGCATAGTTATACAGCCGCTGGCAAAGTAGCTAAAATCGCAAAGGATCAACACGGCAAAGGAGTACGTTTAACAGACGAAGAGTATAAACACTTTACGATGTACCAAAACCCTAAGCCTTTAATCCGTGAAACTACAACTGAATTTAATTTAGGATCACGAAAACAAATAGGCGAGTATTTAATTCGCTTTGGCTGGAAACCTAAAAAATTTACACCTACCGGACAACCAATGGTAGATGAAGCTATACTTAAAAAAGTTCAAGGTATTCCGCAAGCTGCCTTGATTGCTAATTATTTAATGATTCAAAAACGTTTGGCTCAAGTTAAGAGTTGGATTAAAGAACTTGATGAAAGCACAGGCAGAGTACATGGATATGTAAATCCTAATGGTGCAGTGACAGGACGCATGACACACTCTCATCCTAACATGGCTCAGATACCAAGTAGCAATTCCCCATATGGTAAAGAGTGTCGGTCTTGTTGGACAGTGCCAGAAGATTATAAACTAGTCGGCATTGACGCTTCTGGTTTAGAGCTAAGAATGCTTGCACATTATTTAAATGACGAGGACTATACTAATGAAATCCTTAACGGAGACATTCATACCACTAATCAAAAACTTGCAGGACTTCAATCTAGAGATCAGGCAAAAACATTTATCTATGCGCTTCTGTACGGAGCCGGAGATGCTAAGCTTGGGACAGTGGCTGGAAGAGGCAGAGAAGCTGGCAAAAGACTTAGACAGTCATTCTTTGATAATCTCCCATCATTTAAAACTCTTACAGGGAGGGTACAAAGAGAAGCGAGAGGAGGCTTTATTAAAGGGCTAGACGGTAGAAAGTTAACGGTTCGTTCCGAACACGCCGCGCTTAATACTTTGTTACAAGGCGCAGGAGCTATTGTAATGAAACAATCTTTAATACTACTCAATAATAAACTAAAAGGTTTAGATGCAAAGTTTGTAGCTAACGTTCACGATGAGTGGCAGATAGAATGTCATGAATCTATAGCAGATCAGGTCGGTCAGCTTGGCGTTGATGCTATTATAGAAGCTGGTGAAGTACTTAATCTTAATTGTCCACTTAACGGAGACTATAACGTCGGGGAGAACTGGAGTGAAACTCACTAAAATAACTAATTTAAATAAATTTAAAGTTGAGCCTGTCATAAAACCATGTCGAAGATTAGAAAATAAAACGCGAATGACGATCCAGGGTAAACGTTATCGAGTTGGAAACCCTAACCATCCTCATTATAAACTATATAAAAGAGGAGGTTTCCATGCCGTGTTTAAACAAATGGGGCTGGTAGATATAAAAGATATTCAAAAAGAAGTTGAGGCTTTATACAATCAGTACATAAGTGGACATCTATATGTACTATCTAATCCAGCTTGGAAGGGATGGCACAAAGTAGGAATGGCTGTTGATGCACACGACAGGTGCGCGGCCTATCAAACCTCTTCTCCTTTTAGAGATTATAAAATAGAATACTTTAAATCTTTTGAAGATCGTAGAGCCGCAGAAAAAGAAGCTCATGTTTTACTAGAACAAACTGCAAAAGAAAGGCGCGGCGAGTGGTTTAAGATCTCAGTGCTTAAAATTAAAGAACAACTAGAAACTATTAAAGGCGAACTACATGACCCTATCAACATTAGTATCTGATATTTATGAAAAGCTAGAGCTTCTTTCAGAAGGTCAATCGCTTCCTATTTCTGAAGAAGAAATAGATCATACCGTTGAGGCTATTCGAGCTTGCTTGATTAGTTGGGCAAAGCCGCCAGAAAAACCCCCTGGTTTTACTGTTCGTATGTCTAATGTAGGTAAGCCTGACCGACAACTGTGGTACGAAAAAAACGATAAAGATATTAACGGAGCAATAAATGGCCCGACCCAGATTAAGTTTTTATACGGACATCTTCTGGAAGAAATTGTACTTATGTTAGTTCGCATGTCAGGCCACAAAGTAACTGACGAACAGAAAGAAATTGTGGTTAAGGGGATTACCGGACACATGGATTGTAAAATAGATGGTGAAGTAGTAGACATAAAGACTGCTTCACGTTTTGCGTTTAACAAATTTAAAGAAGGTAAGTTAGCAGAAGACGATCCGTTTGGGTACTTAGGTCAGCTTGCTGGATATGAAGCAGCAGAAGGCACAGAGAATGGCGGCTTTTTAGTTATTAATAAAGAAAGCGGTGAACTCTGTATGTATATTCCTGATGATTTGGATAAGCCTAACATTCAAAATAAAATAACTAATCTTTTAAAATCTTTGGAATCAGAAACCAAACCTGATTTTTGTTATCCTCAAGTGCCGGATGGAAAGAAAGGTAACATGAAACTATCTAAGGGGTGTGCTTGGTGTAAGTATAAGCACGACTGTTATAAAGATTGTAATGATGGTGAAGGACTGAGAACTTTTAAATACTCTAACGGCCTAACCTTCCTTACTGAAGTAGTATCTGAACCAAAAGTTGAGGAATTATTGTGAGAGGAATAAGAGCTAAAGCAATTCGAAACCATTCTAAAACTTTATTGGTTAGCTGGCTTCATACCTTGTTAGACAAAAAGGAAGCTGATAAGATTAACATCCATAATTATATGGATCATATGCCAAAACAAACGCATCTGTTTATTGAGGGTCAACTAAGGCTTAGTGCCTTCCATCCTAAGTGGGTTGTTAGAAAAATTAAACGGCTTTTAAAAGAAGATCCTAATTTAAATTTAAAAGATATAGACTTGGAGTTAATTAAATGGATAGCGAATCGCTCTCAGGGCTAAGCATAGAAAACATGATCATTGCAGTTGGTAGTTTTTTACATAACTCTGATTTAACTATATGTGATATTGAAACTTCCTTCTTACAAGATCTGAGGCTCCTTGTAGACGCAGAACTTGAACGGAGACAGGCAGTACTACATTGAAAATTATTAAAAGGGGCTATCGGAAGAACCGAGTTCCGCGCCCTAAAGAAAAAGATGTAGTTCAAGGCTACGATTCTAACTGGGAATACGAACTACATAATGGTATCTTAGATGGCTGGACTTTCCATACGGATAAAGTGTCTTACGTGGTGGAACATAGTTATGAGCCTGACTTTATTAAAGAGATAGATGGCAAAAAAATTTTACTAGAAGCTAAAGGACGTTTCTGGGATTATGCTGAGTTCAGTAAGTATATCTGGATAGCTAAAGTTCTTCCTGCTGATACAGAACTAGTGTTTCTTTTTGCCAATCCTGGTGCGCCAATGCCGCAAGCAAAGCGTAGAAAAGATGGAACTAAAAGAAGCCACGGTGAGTGGGCAAGTGCTAATAACTTTCGCTGGTATAGCGAAGAAAGCATACCTGACTCTTGGATTAACGTAGAAAAGAGAGAAACTTTTGACTGACTTTAATCGAAAAGATGAACGGCGTGATCGTTTTGAAAGGAAAAAGAAATTTAAAAAAGTTACTTCTTCCTCTAAATTAAAACAAACTAAACAGAAAGCGTATAAACGCGAGGCATTAAATGAAAAAACGTATAAATGATATAACACCAGAAGAGTGGAACTATGCTTGTGCAACCCACAGTAACTTTCAATTGTCACTTCCAGGGTTAGACAACCAAACTAAAATTCTACCAAGCGATTCGCAGGAGCGTAAAGCAATACCAGTTTATACAGGCTTTATAAAATATTTTCCACGGGCAATTGCCGCAGTAACTAAAGTTAGTTTACAAGGCGGTCTTCAACATGGACAAACAGAAGATACATTACATTGGAATCGTGCTTTATCGGGTGATGAACTAGATGCAATGATGCGACATGTCCTTGACCAAGATTGGGCGCAAGTTGCGTGGAGAGCTATGGCAAACTTAGAAAAACAACTTGAAAAGGAAAACATTTAAATGGATCAGTACCAGCAATTTATACACAAAAGTCGTTATGCTCGTTGGCTTCCAGCAGAGGGGCGGCGAGAAACATGGGAAGAAACAGTACAGAGATATGTAGATTTTTGGGTTAACCGTAAACAAATAGATGATAAAACCGCTAAGCTTTTGTATAAACATATACATAACCTAGACGTTATGCCTTCTATGCGTTGTATGATGACCGCAGGAGAAGCCTTAGATAAAGACAACGTAGCTGGTTTTAACTGTAGTTATCTTCACATTGATTCGCCCCGTAGTTTTGATGAGCTAATGTATGTATTAATGTGCGGGACAGGTGTTGGGTTTAGCGTCGAAAGAGTCTTTGTTAATAAGCTGCCTGAAATAGCTGAGTCTTTTCACCACACTGACAGTACTATTGTTGTTAGTGATAGTAAAATAGGATGGGCTTCTGCATTCCGAGAGCTGATTGCTATGTTATATGCTGGTAAAGTCCCAAACTGGGACATATCTAAAGTTAGACCGGCTGGCTCAAGACTAAAAATATTTGGCGGTAGAGCTTCTGGCCCTGAACCCTTGGTAGATTTATTTAACTTTTGTGTCGGTGTTTTTCAGAAAGCAGCTGGACGTAAACTAACTTCTTTAGAATGCCATGACATTTGTTGTAAGATTGCTGACATTGTAGTAGTAGGCGGTGTTCGGCGTTCTGCATTAATTAGTCTTTCTAATTTGTCTGATCCTCGAATGGCTAAAGCTAAGAATGGCAACTGGTTTGATACAGAAGGTCAGCGAAGGTTGGCTAACAATAGTGTAGCCTATACAGAGAAGCCTGACTTTGAAGCCTTCTTAACTGAAATGAATAATATGTATGAGTCAAAGGCCGGGGAACGGGGTATCTTTAGTCGCGTAGCTGCTAAAAATATTGCGAGTAGAAATAATAGGCGTGACCCAAACCATGAGTTTGGAACAAACCCCTGTTCTGAAATCATCCTACGTTCTAACCAGTTCTGTAACCTGTCAGAAATTGTTGTTAGGCATGATGATGACTTAACTAGTTTAAATCGCAAGGCAGAAGTTGCAGCTATTATTGGTACGTTGCAAGCAACACTTACAGACTTTCGATACTTACGAAATGTTTGGAAACGTAACACTGAGGAAGAGGCTTTGCTTGGTGTAAGTATGACAGGTATCATGGATCATAAAGTTCTTAGTGGTTCAGAACCTAAAGAACTAGAAAAATGGTTAGGGAGTATAAAAAATGTGGCTATCAAAACAAATAAAACGTGGGCTTATAAGCTTGGAATTAATCAGTCTGCTGCTATTACATGTGTTAAACCAAGTGGTACTGTTTCTCAGCTTGTTGATTCTGCTTCTGGGATTCATCCCCGTTTTTCTAAACATTACATTCGCAGAATTCGTTCAGACAAGAAAGACCCGCTTGCAAACTTTATGTCCGAAGCTGGGTTTCCTGTTGAACAAGATATAATGAGTGATGCTTCACTGGTCTTTAGCTTTCCTATAAAAGCTCCAAAGAATGCAGTCACTGTTTTAGATGTAGGAGCTATGCAGCAATTAGAACTTTGGAAGACTTATCAAGATTACTGGTGTGAACATAAACCAAGCATTACGGTTTACTATACAGATGATGAGTTTTTACAAGTAGCTCAGTGGATTTGGGACAACTTTGATTTATGTAGCGGGATTAGTTTATTGCCATACAGCGACCATGTATATCAGCAAGCACCTTACGAAAATATTGATGCTGCTAAATATAAAGAGCTTTTAAATTCTATGCCTAAAAATATAGAGTGGGCTGATCTCATTAACTATGAGCAAGAGGATAATACTGTTGGCTCACAAGAACTTGCATGTGTTGGAGGCGCTTGCGAGATAGTATAAAAGGAGTAATACATGCCAAAGAAAAAAACAGAAGCAAATATACTAGGCTTTAGGATCGTAATAGATAGTAAAGGCTCTCTTCTTACAGAGATGTCTGGTGTGCCTGAAAAAGATTTACCTAAAGCCTTTTCAGGTGATGAGTTACGTTTAATGCGGCAGATACAAAGGCTGTTGCGGCCTAAGTTACAAGAGTTACATAGCTTTTTAGAGGATGAAATAAACGCTCTTAATCACCCGGTTTAATTTGTTTTGGTTTAGCCATTAACTTTAGTAGTTCTTGTGTTTGTTTAGCAATAGCTGTTCGTTGATCTTCTAAAGCCTTACGTTCAAACTTAAGTTTATGTCCTTGTTGTATAATCTTATCAATCATAGCTTACCTTTTTTAGTCATGTGAAAACTTAATAATGCTGAACCGAGTGCATCAATCAAACGATGTATCTCTTCAGCCTCTTGGTTAAAAACGCCTACGCTATATAACATTACATGGCTTAGTTCATGTAAAAAAGTTTGGTACAATAAACGAAGATTGTCAGTTTTTTCTAAACTTATTATAGCTGCGTCAAAGTCTGTTAAACCGTAGGCGTGTTGTCCGTCTGAATCTAAAAGCTTTCCGGTTTCGATCATCTGTACATCCCATATGCGTCCACCTACTTCAAACTGTTCCGGGATAATAAACATTTTATTTACTTTCGATGTCGAGCAGTTTTCTTTGCAATTTTTTTAGGTTGGGCTGAATGTTGCTTACCTTTTTTTGTATCTTCTCTTTTCTTTTTAGTAGTAGCTGCATACTCTTTATTACTAAGAGATTTAATAGCTTTATCAGGTAAGTATCTTTCACCTGTCTTAGCACTAGGCTTACCTGACTTAGTACGCCACTTTTGCTTAGTCCATTTCTTAAGAGACTTTTGAGGTTTTTTAAGGGCCATTACTTATGTACCTTTTGTACAGCAAAATTAGCTTCTAAACTTGCACCTTTATGCTTTACAAATTTGCCTTTATGTTTCATAAGTTTAAAAGAACCGTTTTTTTGTTTCATCCAATGGTAGCCTGTTGGTGCTTTAACTTTCATTATTTGTAACCTCCCCCTGCATCCTTATATTGTTTAGCTAACATTTGCGCTTTACGTCCAGACCATTGCCCAGGCTTGCCGCCCTTAGATCCTGCTTTAATTTTATTAAAGAGTCTCTTCCTCATAGTAGGTTTAGTGTAGTTACCGGCTTCATTTACACGGCTTTTTGTTTTTTTCTTTTTGGCTGGCATGTTTTATTCTCCTACCATTTAGATTTATTTGCCCAATATGCTGCTGACATTTTTCCTTTAGCGATGTTCTTAGCATGTCGAGCTTTAAAAGATTTACGTCTTGCTTTTTCTTTTGGGGTTTTAGGATTTTTACCAGCACCGCTTACACCTTGTTGACCATAACGTATAGTTTTAACTTTGTCTCCTTCTTTAGCTACAACTACGTGAGACTTAGTTGGATGCTTAGGAGTTCGTTTAGGTTTGTTAAATCCTGAAACGCCAGCTCTAGCTAATCGTGGATCTTTTTTCTTTGCCATTAGTACCTTCCTATATCTCTTAAAAAATCTAACTCTCTTTCTAAATCTTTTTGTTTTACATACCCACAGTCCTTTGCTCCTCCTCGCTGTTCACAAAACAAAATATAGTCATCGTCACGCCAAGAAGTTTGAGGTTCAGTAGGATACCCTAAGCATCCTGTTAGCATTAAAACCAAAATACCGCCTACAACAATAGTTAACAATGTGTTCCTTTCCATTAGTTTTCCTAGTTTATTTAAATTTACTCTTGATTATACAACCATAAGCCCGATAACAAAAAAACTAATAAAAACATCCAAACAAATGCGACTGTTCCGATTAGCTTCATTGTTTTTCTAAGCTCTGCTTTTTTTCTTTTTAAAATTTTTAATTCTTTTTCGTGCGCGTAACGCGATTCGTCTATACGTTTTTTGACGCTAGTATATAAGTCTCCCTGGCCTTGGAGCAAACAGATATCTTTGAATTGCCTATCAAAATTTTCCAATTGGCGCTTCGCACTTTCCATTCTTAAAGCTTCTTTGTAACTCATAGTACCGGCTTTGCTTTTTTCTACGTCCCGATACTTTTCATCGGCTGCAGCCCATTTACCTACAATAGAATCAAAATTGCTTTTGCCTTCTTTTAAGGTAGCGATTCCACTATTAAGGGCGCTAATGGCGCTGAGAACGGCAGTAACTTCACCAATCATTTAAACTACTCACCCCATTTTTTAAATTCTTTACCGACTTTTAAACGTCCGTAAGGATTACGCCCTTCATATTCTCCCGATGTATCCCAGCCAACCGCTGAGTCTACATACCAGCCATTCTTTTCAGCTTTAATCCCTGTCCATAAAACGTCTGCCGAAGTTTCTTGTCTATCATTAAACGGATTACCGTTTGGTATACTTGAGATATGTTCAAACTCTCCGTACCATGTACAACCGCTTTGAAATAAAAGAACTAAAATTAGCCCTAATGTTAATTTTTTAATCACTGGTTTTCTTCCTCTACTTATTTTTCTCTTGAAACTTTTTGAACTTTTTCTACAGAGCGCATTGCTCCTAAACCTAACATACCCATTAGCACCGGCATCATTGTCGAGGTTTCAATAAGCGGTATAGTTATAGGTGACTCCATTACCGCTAACGCAAAGTTAGTCATTGGGATAACAATAAAATTAGATGCCATCCCTAATACACACACCCAACCAACCGCAGGTCGCCATCCTGCAACAAACAAAGAGTTTGAGGCCGCTTCAACCTTATTAACTTCGAGTTGGCTTTTAGCTAATTCCTGTGCATGGCGCTCAGACATGGTAGCTATCTCATGTGCAAGGGCGCTTTTTTGATCTTTGTCCTCTATAAATTTATCAAGCAGTCCTGTTACTGGGCCGATCAGTGATTGTAATTGCTGTATCATTTTGAGTTTCCATTTTTAGTATTAGTGTAAGCCACACTGCCAAACCAGACGGATATCAAACCGCCGACAGATACAAAATATATAGATGACATATCGCCAAGTACTGAAGCAGCTTTGTCTAATCCAAGCATGTCACAAAACACCACAAGCGATGGATACAACAGCATACCTAGTAAAGCCAACCAACACATGTTTCGCTGAGCATCCGCTTTTTCTTCGCGCAGTTCTACTTCAACAATTTCTTGGTGTTGACGTACTTCGTCGTCGGTTATGATACCGTCGTTATTTAAATCCCATTCTTCGTATCTAGACTGAGGCTGTAGTTTTTTTGGAGGACTCATTTTCTGTTTCCGGGTTTTCCTGTATCTTTAATGGGGGTGCTTCGTCTTCGTCTAAGTCTGCAAGGCCATCCCAGTTAAGGTCTTCTTGTGCCGCTAACGTACTGCGGTAAGTTCGAGACACCTTAATAGTTCCAAACTACAGGAGTACTTTGTCTGTCATCTACATGAATAAAAGTTTTAGCAATTCCAATGCCTTGAAAGCCCATCCGCATAGCTTCTTGAATAATGGTATACCTTTGCGAACCTCCAGAAACTCGTATGTCAGCGGCTATCCCTTGAGCATGTGTCCCAGGCCCATTAGCTTTAGACCTTTCATTCGAATGTTCAGGGCTTCTGAAGCCGCTTGTAATAATAAACGGAAAGCCACAAGTTTCTCGAAGCTCGTCAAGCCTGTGTATAAAGTCAACATCCATAAGGTTGTCGCCAGTTTCTTGGCAGTTAAAGTCCTCAAGTTTAAAGTATTTAAAGTCTGACATAGTTTATATAGTCCCTGTTATGTTAAAAGCGTATTGGTTATCAACATCTTGCGCCCCATAAACTAACTCTGAGTAGGCATCTTTTGCTTTTCGTTCTTTTCTATTTTTACTAGCATTAAAATCGTATCTGTCTGGAAGTATATTAAAGGTTCCATCATTATTTCTTGTAAAATTAAACACGCCTGTTGTAGTGAACATTTCAAAAACAGGGTCTGTCATAGACTCTTTAACAATATCAATTAAACTTCTATCTGCTCGTTTAGCTCGATAAAAATCGTAAGGCTTTTCGCCAGTTTTCATTTCTGGATAGTCGTCATATTTTATATAATCTCTTCCGGCGTTACTTGCATTTATCATGGCTTGTTTTAAAACGTTTTGTTGCTGTCTTCCAAAATTTTCTACTCGAACATCTGTGCCTTCTGTTAAACCTAATGCGTTTCCAATGTAAAACCTGGCAAAAGCAAGCGCATTTTCAGGAAGTAGATTAATTTCTGCTTTTGGAATTTGTACGTTTGACGTATCAGGTATAAATGCTTCTTTAAGTTTTCCTATTGCAGTAGATCCAAACTCTTTAAGTTTTTCGAGATTAATTTCTGGACTTTTTGGAGCTTCTCTATCGGGTGCTAAACGTGGTTGTCTGCGTTCAGGAGCCTCGTAAGAACCTAAAAGATTTTTAAGCGCGGTTATTCCTTTACCGGCTGATTCAGTAACGCTATCAAAAGTTTCTGAAGCTCTATCGCTTACGGCTCGAACCGTATCGCTTACGTTGCTAAGACTTTTATCTATAGCTTCTTGTTGTCGAGCAGTATCTCTTTGACGTTGTTGTTGGATGTTGTCCATGCTTGTTTGAGTTTGATCTCTAAAAGCTGTAACAGCTTGTGCTGTATCTTGTAAAACTTCGTCAGTTTGAGTACTTAAATCTGAAGCAACTCCTGTAACGTTTTTAGCTATAGCCGAAGCTCCCGAAGCTACAGCATCTTTTGCTCCTTGTCCGAAGTTTATTAAAGCGTCTTGTGTCTGAGCTAAAGTGTCAGGCATAGAAACTGTTTGATCGGAAGCCGGAGGAGCTTCAGTAGGCGGTTTTAAATATCTATCCGGTTGGTCAGGGGCTTTGTAAGAACTTAAAGCCTGTCCGACTTGTTCTGTAAGACCCGAAGCTTTGGCGCTAACTACATTAGCTGCGTCAGACATTGAGTCTTTAGCACGACTATACACACTTTCAACTTGTTCTCTTAAAGGTACATCAACTGGCTCAGCTACTTGTTCTTCTTTAGCCGTTGTCGGAAGAATAAGCTCGTCACCAGCATAAATTAAATCGGGATTAGAAAGTTTATTTAATTTAGCCAACTCTCCAACGGTTGTATTATTATCTCGCGCAATTTTTGAAAGCGTGTCGCCTGTTAGAATTTTATACAAGCCGCCTTCACTATAAGCTTTGCGCTTATTTATTAAACCTCCGGCGTAGAACTGCGGAAGACCCCGAAGTATATCTGCTTTCATTTCGTCAGTTACTTGAAAACGGCGTAACAGTCCATCAGGATCGAGCTGGCTTTCTTTAACTTCTACGTTGTATTTTTTACCAAATCTATTTAATAGCCCTACAAAATGATCGTCATAGTTTCTTAACATTGCTTGACTACGTTTTTCTTCTGGCTTCATGTTATATCTACTAAGTTGCTCACGACCTGTAGGTAAAACAATATCGCTATAGTCTTTTCTAGCGGCTTCAATTAAAACCCGTCTAATTCCTAACTGTCTCCAGCCTCCTCCTTGTCGTTGAGATTTAAAAGGCATTTCAGGAACAGCCCTCAAGATCTGCTCATCGAAAGGGTCTGAAAGTTCTTCACTTAACTCTGTTAGTTCTAAATTAATTAGTTCTATTGCTTCGGTAGCTTCCTGAAGGTCAGGACGCCTTTCCATAATGTCACTAGTACGATCTAGAACTTCAAAGTCTATGTCCACAAGTTCTAGTTCTAGTTCATCTTCTAACTCAAGAATAGTATCTTCATACATTTCTCTTTCGCGTTCTAGCTCGTTCATTCTTGTTAGTATTCGAGCGTCTTCTGTTTGATAGTCTGTATTACTGTAATCTTTTGTATATCCTCTTTTTTCTCCTTGCATATGAACATCAGATTGAATTTCTTCTATTAAAAGACCGTCCTCAACATCTTTACCTTTAATATCTGAAAGACGTATATGAACTAGTGGATTCTTAACTTCTCCAAAATGCTCCGGGTTTATATAAGGATCAGTAGTTGCTTTAGAATCAGGAAATTTTAAAACAACAGACCTATAATTTATAAGCGGATGTGCTTTACCTAAGTTTTGTAACTTAATAATTTTTTCATAAGTATCCCTTAGTTCTTCGCTAAAGTATTCTAGGTTTTCTCTAGCTTCGGTTAAATCCTCAGCGTCTTCTCGCGTTCTTTCATTAACTGGAATTTCGTCTAAGTTGTCTACTGTAGTTCGGAAGTCATTTACATCGTCATTTAAAATAGCATACATGTCTTCTAAGCGTTCCATTTCTGGAGATATGTCAATAGAACTATCGTCAAACTTATTAGCATAAGTAAACCTGCTAAATGCGTTAACGTCTTGGTCGTCATAGATTTCTTCTTCTACATCTAAACGATTGTCTCGAAAAAACTTAGTTACTTCATTTCGAGTTAAATCTTTTCTTCCTTTAAACTCTTCAATAAAACCTGTCCATTCTAGTTCTTCTTGTTTAACTCCTCCTTTTTTAAGAGCTTTTAAAAACTGCTCGTAGCTTTTAGGTTTGCCTCCCTCGCCTAAAGATGTTTCTTTTGCTACTTTTTCTGCAAGACTATAAAAACCTATTGGGTTTCTTTCAGAAAAAGTTACGCCATCTTTTTCCATTTCTGCGCCATAACCCCATCGGTCTAATCGTGTTGGATTATATCCAGCATCTTCAAGAGCTTTAGCGGCTTTTTCTTGGAAAATTGCTTTTTTTGTAAGTCTTTCAAGTTCTTGACTAAGAGTGCCATAATTATTATCACTATACTCTATAGCTTCGTCTACAAGATTAGATTTTTTTAATATTTTTTGTATGTCTTTATCTGCTGTAATAAGACGATCAAGCTGTAAATCTCCGGTTCCCTCTTCTAAGGTAGTTATAAAGTCAAACTGATATAGATCAGGATCATCAGAACTTAAAACTCTTATTGCATTTTGGTGACTAAGTGTTTCAATACCTTCTTCAGATAAACCTTTAGTATTTTGAACTATATACCTTTTAAACTTGTTCTTAAGCAGTCTTGTGCGCGCATTATCTGGTAGTTCTTCCCACATCATAGTCTTAGGGTCAGGACGTACCCGTCTATATTCGCTACTTAGTTTTCCAAGACTGTTAGTTATAACAGATTCTAAACCTCCTACAGGATCTACTTCTTTTTGCAGACGTTGAATTGTTTTTAAAGCTGAAAGTTTTCGTTCAGGTATTCCTAACGCTTTCTGAGCTTCTGCCCACAGTTGGTCTTGTTTAGTTTCGTCTTGGTTTTCGATAGCTTTACGCCACTCAGGAATTTGTTTTAACTCCTCAAGAGAACGAAAGTTATCAGGCTCTAAGTTATCGTCAATTACAGCATCAAGATAGATTTCAAAGTTAGGGCTATCCGTATTTGCTGTAGAGTCTAGAAGTTGTTTTTCAATATTTGAAGCGGCAGTATTAATAGTTTCGTCGTTAAATAAACCGTCAACTTTATTTGAAATCTTTTCAGCTAAAGGCGATAGTAATTTTTGAGTAGCTTTAGCAACACCCCCTGCCATGTATCTTTGGCGCGGTGCTCTTCCTCCCTGGTTCATCATAACCTTTAAGGGGTCTGTCTCGTCCATAAACGCAGACCCAGCTTGTTGGTTATAGGGTTGTCCGGTCATTTTATCTATTCGTTCATCAGGCTCAGCAGGAGCGTTAGGAACAACCACTTCTCCACCTTTGTTAAAGCTTGTGCCATACCCTTTATAGCTTTCGTCAGGTTGTTCTTTAACTAACGGATCTCGAATATATTCTTTTTGAGCTTGCTTCAAAGCTTCCTTATAGTCATGTACTGGATAGTCACCTAAGATTTGTTGGCCCATATAGCTTCCGCTAATAAAAGGCACTTTTTTACCAACAGTAGGTATAATGCCCTGCTGGTAAAAACTTAATGCATCTGAACCGATAGGGCCAAAAGGAAGCATTAAGTATGGTGCAGAGTTTTTAGTGTACATTGAAGACTCTCTAGCTCTTTGGAAGCTATCTAAAAGTATTCCGTTGCCTCCCCATCGGGTTATAGCTGCGCCATAAATTTCGCCCCAGCTTTTACCGTCCTCACTTTTTCCGTCAGAACGTACATAGTTAGTCCAACGAGCCATCTCTGTCATAATTAAACCGGCTCCCAATAACTTAGGCGCATTACGAGCAGGATCTTTGAACATTGCTTGAGCAGCGTTTTTTAATACTGTATTTGTAAATGCTACTGGATATCCTAACAGTTGGAAAGCAATTGCAGTTTTAGGATTAGAATGAAGCAAAGGCTTTAAACCAGACATAGCAGTAGGCTGCAATATAACTGAGTTTGTATATCTTGCTGCGCCTCCTAAAATACTATCGTTATAGAAATCGTCTTTTTTGGCTCCCTTATTAAACCACTCAATAGCTTCGTCAGGATCAATGCCCAGTTCGCGCAGTTCTCCTGCAAAAGTTTTAAGACGTTTAGTCGAAAGGTTTCCACCATTAGCTGCTAATGCTTGTATGTTTTCGTTTATAAGGTTTTTACCTGACGCATAAGCCGTTGTTTGTACAAACTTAGTCCACTGGTCTAGAAGCGTAATTCTAAAAAACTTGTTGCTGGCATTTTGTAATGTTTCATTCATTAAGTCATCACCAGCAAGACGATTACCTTGCTGCGCCATTGCTTGATCCATTGCAAGGCTGTACTTTCTTAGTTCGGAAAAAGCTTCTTTAGCAGTCAAACCGTGTTTTGTTTGAAGCTGGGTTGTTAAGTCTTTTGTTATTCCTTTGTATGAAACTTCTAATGCTTCTCCAAAACCTTTAACAGAATTAACAACTCCTGCTTTACCCATATTTATAAAAATTTCTGTTAAGCTTGAAAGTGTTGCAAATCCCAGCAACGCAACACGATTAACAAAGCCATATGCGTCTACTGCGTTTTGAGTGCCTTTTCCGTAACGTTCTAGTCCTTCGCTTGTCGCTGTTTTATACAACAAATCAATTTGTTTTTTATCGTCTGCCGTTAGCTTTTGACCTTTTTCTCGTAACTCAGCTTCTATTCGTTGTGTCCATAATTTTTGAAACTGTGCTAAATTATTAACGCCCAGAACTCTGTGTTTGGCAATCGACTTTCCTGCTTGGAAGGTATACATGTTTAACGAACCTAAAACATCATCGTTTAAAAACTCTTGAAAATCTGCGTCATTTTCTATTTCATTTAGTTTTCGTTTCGCAGAAAAGAAATGTCCACCTGCACCACCAGCGTCTACTTGATCTTTAATGTCTAACATATCCTGAACAGTTTGCATCCCTGTTCCAGGCTCGTAGCCGCCTTTTTCTTCTAAAAGCTTTGCAAGTCTTTCGGGATTAGCTTCAATAGCTTTTCTATCCCACATACGAGGAATGTAGTTATCAACAAGATCGTCAATAACACCTATGTCTTTTAAAGAGGTTCCCATTTCTCTGTATAGTTTTCGGATTCTAGTTGCTGCTTTATTAATATTTAAAGCAGTTTGGGGGTCTATATTATTAAATTTAATTTCTTTATTGCTTCTAAGTGCTAACATGAGCATGTCATTTATATCTTGGGCTAGAGTTCCTTTAGCACTATTTAACGAAATATCTTCTACAATAGCTCTAAACTGGTCACTAAAGCCGCCAGTAACCTGACGCTGCACTTCGCCTAAATCTTTTTCAACTACCTTAGTTGAATAGTCAGTTACTCCAGTTCCAAATTCGTGACTTAGTTTAGCTTGTAATACTCTAGCGGTTGCCGAAAAGTCTTTATATGGCGAAAGAATTCCAGCAGCTTTTCCAAACCAATTACCACTCAGATCCGAATAAGTTTTATAGACAGCTTGTTTAGTTTTATTTTTAACGCCAGCAGCAGTTGTTTCTTGTGAAATAGCTAACCGAATAGCGTCTTTAATTTCAGCTTTTGTTTTTTCGCCGCCACCTAGCTCTTCGACAAGCTCATCTATTTCAAGATTATCAACTTGCTTTAATAGGTCAGGGATTTGTTGTGTGTTGTAAATTCCGGCGCGATATACACTACTAGGATCAACGGTTAAGTTTTCGGAAGAATCTGGATCAGCGGGAGCTTTAGCATCTTGTAATCGTCGCTCAACACCAGCGGGATTATAAATACCTTCTTGATAAATTAAACCCGGGCTTAATACTAGATTATCTACATCATCAACTAACTTTGACGCACTTTCAGGAAGGTCTGCTTCGTCAAATAAATCAGAACTTGGCGGGACTTCATCCGCAATTTCCGTTCCTTTTGAAAAATACTTTGCGCCTAAACGAGTGGCCCCATATATGCCAGCACCTGCTACAGCTCCTATACCAGTAGCTAAACCAGTTTGTACGAAGTCTCGTTCTGTTTTTTTGTCTATAGACAACTCAAGTTGTTGCATTGACAAGTCATCAACTGCGCCATACGTTGCGCCTATAATTGCAGTAGATTTAAGCGGATTTGTAGTTATAGCAGACTTAGAAGCTTCAATAGCTTTTTTAAAAGCTGCGTGTCCAGCTTTTCTTTTAGCTATATCAGCCGGAAGAGAAGAGCCTCTGCTAAACAGTGCTGCTGCTATTGTGCCTATTGTTTCTGGATTAAAGATTGCGTCTGCTCCATAATCTCTAATCATAGATACAGTTTCTCCTAAACCTGTGACTTCAGCTTTTTCCCAACGTTCTTGAAGTAAACGCATATCAGCTTTTATTGATTCAGGGCTATCTTTTAACAGATTAGCTTTAACAAGCTTTGAGCCTATCCTAAACTCATCGTCGCGCATAGACTCAGCTATGTCGTCTTGTCTACCAATATTAGCTGGGTCAACAAGCGCAGAACCTATACCACGTTTTGAGGCTAAATAATCCGTAACGTTTTCATAGGCTCGTACAACAGCAGGGTCGTTGTTAAAATTTGTAACAGTATAATCACCTTCTACTGGAGTAAAAGGCGCATCATTACTAGCATATGCTTTATAGTCAGTTTTAATGGAACCGTCAGCATTCACATATTTTGACATGTCTGTATAAAACTCCTTTATTGAGACTTCTGTCGATTATTATTTATAAAATCTTCAGTGGTTCCGCTACCAGCTACCGTGTTATAATATTTTTTCCAAAGAGCTGCTTGTCCTTCAAGCGTAGTCGGAATAGGCTCGTCCGTTATTTGTTGTAAATATAAGCGCCCGAATGCAATTGAAAATACATCTTCTTTTAGATCAGAATAAGAAAGTGTCCTTAGATCTATGCCTGTCTTATCTTTAAACGGTTTAAGAAATTTAAAAATAGAACTATTTGGATCTTGAAGTTTTTTCTGAACTTCATTAAACGCTACTCTATCTACTTGAGCCACGCCAAATCTTCCTTTGCCATCTGCAGACATATTATAAGTGTTTGGATTTTTACCTAAGTTAGATTCTTGGTTAACGACTCTTTGCATAAATGTAATTGCATTTGCGTCATCGCCAAGGATCTCGCCTACAAAACTTATTTTATCTTCCACAGCTTCAGGCACAGCCACAGTTTCAGGAATTACGACAGGAGCTTTTGGATCAGCTAGAAGAGAAGGAACTGCATCAGCAGCCAATGAAACAACTGCCGGTGCTGCCGTAGCAAGGCCAACTACTTTTCGTGCTTTAGCGGAATCAAATTCTTCTTGTTTTCTTTTAAGAGTACCGGCAGGGCTTGGTACTGTGCTTTTTTTGGTCGTATAAAACCTATTTTTTGTTTGTTTTTTTATCCAATCAAACACTGGTTTTTTAAACTTCCACGCAGCTCGACCTGCCATAATACCTGCTTGGCCTACTCTTATACCTATATTAGTTAATGCGCCAGGAGGCGTAAATGCCAAAGCTATTCCTCCTGCTGCAATAGCCGCATTTACTAATTGTGGGTTGTCTCCTATCCATTGCCATACGTCACTATCACTGTCTTTATCTGGATCACTAGTAACTGTCGCAGTGTCTTCAGCGGCAGATTGTTTTCTTAGTTCGTCTTCTTGTGCTTCTAACAACTGACTAACTATATTTATTTGTTCATCTGATGGAATTGAACTTAAATTTTGATCAGCTAGAAAGGTTGCTACGTTGTGAAAATGTGTAACCGAATCTCGTATTTGTTCTGAAAACATATCTTGTCGGTTTGTAAAAGTTACAAAGTTTTGTTGCATTCGTTTTCGTTGGTTGTTTGATGCATTTAAATAGGACTTAACTAGATCTTTGCCATTAGCACCTAACATCCTAGAAATATCTTTATCTGTAATACGTGCATCTTGTTGAACATCTAACATAGCATTTAAAGTTGCATAAGGAGACATTACTCCTGCACCATCTTGGAATGAGTTTAATCCGCGTGAATTGTAGTCTGTTAAAAACATACGCAAGGCTACTTTATTTGCAGCGTCTTCTTGCATACCTGTTTCCAATTGGATTATTCTTGCGGCTGCTCCCATTCTTGAAAGTAGCCCCTCTGTAAGAGCTTTTGTTTCGTTAGCTATTGCAGTTTGATTAACAGAACCAGCCTCAAATTTAGAGTTTACTATTTCTTGAATTTTTTCGTTTATCTCTGTTCTTATGTTTGCAGGTATTTCTTTATTGTATACCTGAAAATAATGTTTTTTCATTTCCTCATCATTAAGAACTGTAGATACTGCTGAATCAAAACTTCTTTTTTGTTGGACATTAAAAGATGTTTGAATCTCGCCAGTAGGATTACCATTTCTATCATAATAAAATATAAAATTTCTATAGTCGCCTGTTTCTCTATCATAAGTCCTTGCTGCTTTGAAGTGTCTTTCTACCGGATCATTGCCAAAAATATCAGAAGGAACCGTTTCTGATTTTAGTTCCCCAAGTAATTCCACAGCCGGGTTTCTAATATTTTTGGGCAGTATTTCTTCAAGACTTTTAGCAACTACTTCATCGCCTGTTTCTTGGTACAGCTTTTGATAATTAACTAAACGCTCAGCAGTTCCAAAAATTCTTTTGGCACGTTGGCTAATTTGTTGTCTAGGCGTTAAGCCTAGAAAATTAGTAATGCCTCGCGTAAGACCTTTAGAAAGAGTATCAGGAGTATGTTTTTTAATTTCATTTAAGTAAACGTCTTGTCCTTCTTCAATGCCCCCTCTAGAACTTAAGTATTCGTTTGTTAAGGTTAAACGTTTTTCATGCGCTTCGCGTAGCTCCTCACCAATATCCATCCCTAGAGACTGCAAGGTTTCTGTAAATTGATTTTCGCTATATGTTCCTTTTGCTCCAAATTGTTTTTGTACGTCTGCCCTAGCTCTGTCTTCGCCTTGTTTGTTAAAATAAGCGCGATAACCTCCCTCAAACTTACGGGCTTGTTCTTCTTCTTCCGTTGTTGACTTAGCTAACTTATAAGCATTTCGAGTTGTTAAAACTTTAAGCGCATTTTCTTCAGTGTTTAAGAACGCATCTGCTTTATTTTGAAAAAAAGCATCACCAACGCCAACTGCTAAAGGCGTAACTAACTTAAAAAGATCTTCGCGGTCTTGCTCCCTTTTTTGTCTTTTAAAAAACTCTTCTTCTTTTGCTTGGTTACTAAGGCGTACATCTTTTAAAACTCTTGCGCCAAAGTCAGACGAGCTTTCTTTTTTAGTTGTTGTAAGATTTTCTGGATTAAGAGCCATAATCTATCTTCCTTCCTGTGGTCGTGCCATAAGGCTAGTCGGTTGAGGCTGAGTCGGTAACGCTTCTGGTTCAGGTTCAGGAACATTATCTAAATTAACTTCAGGCAATGCCGACAAGCTCGCTTTCATTTCTGACGTTATAATTCCTTTTGGAACTTTTCCAGCATTTACATTTTTTTTCATTTGTTTTAATTGTTCTTCTTCAAACTCTGTGCTTACTGTGTTTTCTTCTTCCTCTTCGTCTTCTACTTCACCTCGATAAAAAACTGGATCAATATCTAAACGTTCAGCCAGCGCAAGGAACATATAAGCTAACGGTTCAATAAGCATTAACTGAAGGTCAGGATTAAACGTTCCTTTTTGGAATTCTGTCTTTAAAACTAACTGCACTAAATCCATAATAGGTTGTCCATCAGCCAAAGCTTCCATTGCTGGAATGTAAACTTCAGGCGCAGTTATTGTTTCCCATAAGTAGAGAGAAGCTGAAGGCAGTTCTGTTAGTTTAGGAGCTTGTTCAAACGGAGCCGGATTATCTGGATCGTTAGTTAGTGACTCACCCGCAATAGGGCGACCCATCTGGCCTCTAAATTGTTCAAATTCTTCTTCATCCATTTCTTTTTATCCTATTAAGATACTAATTTAAAGTACTGGTCATATGAATCGAAAGCAGGGCTTCCAAAAACATTACCTGATGCTGCTTTATTTTGATAAGCAGATATTGAACCGACATCCGTACTACCCATTTGCGCTTGGTTTAAAGCATACGTGTTTTCGGGTATCGGTGAAGCAACAAATTGATATTGATTTACAGTTTGGTCTGGCGCACGATTTAAAGCTGCTTTCGCTGCTGCCGCCGGTAAACCTGTTACAGTGCTTGTAAGGTTATCAACAAACTGACCCGGAACATCTGCAAGTTTTTGCGGTGCTTCTAAAATAGAAGTTTTTACTGTTTTTGGTATGTCTTTAATGTTTTGTCCTATTTGTTGGAAGAAGCCCGGCTTAGAAGGTGGAGCTTGTACTTGAAAGTCTTTAAACAAGTTTATATCTGGAGCTTTAACAAATTGTTCTGGAGTTATGTAAGCATTCATATCACCAAATTTATAAGCAATTGCGTCTTTTGTTTGATTAGTAGAAAAATAAGTTTTAAAGTAATCGCTATTTACAAATTTGTCAATGTCTAGCTCAGCTTGATCCGGTTTTCCTAAAAGACTTTGTGGTGGAGGTGGAGGTGTACCACTCGTTTTAACCAGTTGTCCTTGTTGATCTTGAACTGTCATTCTGGCTGCTGTTCTTTCAGCTTCTCGTTTTTGAAATAAATCGTAAGCATCTAGCTCTTTTTGTGAAAACTTTGTAGGGTCTAACACATCACTAGGTTTTCCAGTTGTAGGCGTAAAACCGCCAATATCAGCTTTTGTTTCTAAAAGACTTGTTTGTTTTGGATTCCTTAAATCTAAAACGTTTTGACCGCTTGGTGTTAAACCTAAGTCTGGTTGACCCGTTAAATTTAAATCAGGAGTTACGCCTTGGCTTACAAGGCTTGTTCTTTTTGGAACTTGGAATCCGGCCATTCCAAACTCTGTAGCACCTTTGACCGGATCAATACCTAACGTTTTATTAAAGGCTGCTATAGTATCCGAAGTGTTTTTCATTACACTGTTTTGTACGTTTTTCCAAGCATCAGCCATAGTAGGGGCAGCACTTCGAATGTCAACGCCCGGAATTTTATTTAATGCAACTTTGCTAAACTCGCCTATAAAAGAACTTACGCCTTCTGTAACAGTTTTAAATGCTTTAACTCCAGTTCCTACAAAGTTACTAGCAGCTTGTAGCACACTACCTGCGCCTCGTACAAGAGCTGACTTGCTTGCCATCATGCCTGTAGCTGTACCTAAAGTTCCAGCAGCTTTTGCAGCAGCGGCAGCTTTAGCAGCTTCAGCAGCGGCTTGAGAAGCCGTAGCACCACCAGCAGTTGCTAGAGCAGAAGCTTTAGTAGCAGCCGCAGAAGCACCAGCTTGAGCAGCAGTTTGACCTACCATTTTAGTAAATGCTCCGCCTATGCTCGACATTAACGCATTGCCAATTCCCGGTAAGATAAAAGCCATAGCAATTTGGCCTACGATTCCTATCTTATTCATAAACTTGCCAAATCTTTTAAATTGCTTTTTAATAGCTTTACCTATCTTTTTAAAGACTTTTTTAATGCCTTTACCAATTTTTTTAAAGATTCCCATTATTAATCTCCTGTATCTGGGCTACCCATAAGAGCAGTAACTAAATCCATAAGGCTTTCGTTATTTCCGCCCCGCCCTTTGTAGTTCGCGGCTTCGTTTCCTATAGCGGCTTGTAATAATGCAGCCTTTCTACCTTCTAGGCTTTCATATGCTGACCGTATATATGTTGCTTCATCTCTAAACTGCTGCCAAATTTGAGCTTGTTCAGAAGATGTTAATGCAAAAGCATTCTGAACATTCTGTCTATTAGCTTCGTTAGTTGCAGCAGTTGCAGCAGTATTAGCTTGTCTACGCCATTGAATATTTGATTGTTCAACTGCTTGTGCATTAGCCGCATTCCACTGATCACGTTGTAAATCGGTTTGTTCATTAAACTTCTGAACATCTATATTCATTTGTTCACTAACTTGATTAGCTTGAAACTGCATGTTAGCTTGTGCCAAGGCTCTTTTATTTGCTTCGTTAACATTAAATTGTTCCATAGCGTTAGCTTGAGCAGCATTAAATTGTTCCATCTGCGCTCCCAAACTATTGTTAAACTGATCTGTTTGATTTTGTGACGTAGCGTTAAACTGTCTCGCAGCGTTTTGAGCAGCTTGGTCTGACAGTATCCGTTGTTGACGCATTTGTTGATCTAAAATCGCAGCCTGTTGCATATTACTAACGTTTTGCATATCCATTGACAAAAAGCTTTGAGCATTAGTAATTGCTACTTTTGTTCGTTGATCGACTGCCGCCATGTCTAATGACGCAAGGCTTGTAGCATTTTGCATTGCAGCTTGTTGTTCAGCATTAAAATCTGTTAACGTCATAGATTGCATAAACTTACTATTAGCAACTTCAACTTGTTGTTGTGCGCTATACTTAGTTAAGTCTATGTTAGCGTTAACACTAGCATTAGTAACGGCTCGTTGCTGATCTACGTTAAGCTGTGCAACTCCCATTGTTTCTGCAATCTTAGCGTTAGTCAGGTTTGTTTGCAGTCTTGCATTAAGGTTTGCAAGTTCTGCTTGTTGTCCCGCGCTTAAGCTTTCTGAGTCTGCTTGGTTTAACGCCGTAAGATTTGCAAGCCTCATTTGCTGCTCATTATTAAGATTAGCAAGTTTCATTTGCTGTTCAAAACCAGCATTTTTAGAAATAAAGTCAGCAGCTACTTGCATTTCAGCCATTCGTTCTTGCTGAACTGCTGACATGTTTTCTGATTCAAAAGCGTTCATGTATTGCAAGTTAGCAAGTTCTATTTGTTGCTCATTGCCTAAACTTTGAGCTGCCATTGCTTGAGTATTTTGTGCGTCTATTTGAGCAGCTTGTTGACGATTAGCTAAGTTTTGTAAATTTGCTTGCTGTTGTAGCTGCTCTGTTGTCATTACAGCGTCTTGAGTAAACTGACTCTGTAAGGTTCTCATTTGCTGCGCCATTTGAGCTGTTTGAGAACCCGCTGTTTGGCGATTACCTAAGTTAGTCATGCGTAGTTGCATACTTTGTGTTGCTTGAGCCATCGCAGCTTGTTGCCGGTTACTTAAGTTTTGAGCTGCTGTAGCTTGAAGAGCTTGAGCATTACTTTGTGCGATTGGCATTGCAGTCGTGATAATTGCATTAAACAAAGCATCTCTACCAACTGTCGAAGCTGATAAACCTCGTTGAGCTAACATAGCGTCAACTTGTCGCACTGCCGGTCGCGCCCATGCTGGAGTTATACCTTCATCCATACCAGCAAGAAGTGTTTCCATTTGTGACGATACTAACGCTTCGGTCGGTAATGCCGCAATTGCAGCTCTAACTTCTACAGGCTGTTCGTCTACGACCGCTGTAAATTCTGCAGGATCTTCAACAACAGCGGCTGCAACCTCATCTGGGATGTTGCCTATTTGTGCAACCATTGATTGAGCATCGGCTGTAGCTGCTTTACCTGTTACAGTTCGACGTTGTGCTGCTTCGAATCCGGCTGTGTCAATTATTTGAGCTTCTTGACTTGTAGCCGCAGTATCTACTGTGCCTGTTCGTCCAAGTTGTTTTGCTTCTTCAGTAGGAGTTACACCAACGCCTCGTCGAAAATCTACTTGACCAACAAGGGATTCGTCAGAAGCTGTTAAATCTTGAGCGTCTTCTTGCATAGCTTCGAGTTCTTGCGCGGCATCTCTATCACCTGCTGCAGCTCGTTCAGTAAGTTCTCGAATTTCATCGGGGTCTGCTATAGCTTTTTCTTGAACGCGACCCCACATACCTTGTGTTCTTGCTAAGTCTCTTGCTCTTGCAGCATTATATGTATTAGCTGTTAAGTCGTCAGGTTGACGAGCTGCTGTAACATCTCCCAACTTATTTCCAACACCAGGTACTTGAACGCCTGACGTTGTAATTTCTTGAGCGTCATCAAGTTGTTGTATATTACGAGGGGTTGTAAGCTGCGCTCTGTCTAAGATTTCTGTAGCCCACTGTCTTTCTCCTGGAGTCTGTTGATTCCAAGGCTTTTGTAGAATTCTTTGCGCTCGTCCAATTTGTATTTCAGTAACATCTCCCAGTGCATCTGTTGCTGTCATTTTTAATGAAGGATCATCTAAGTCTACTGCATCCGGTCTTTTTTGTTCGACGTTTATTGGCCCACGATAAAACTCCCCGTCTTCTGGGGGAGTACCCTCGTTATCATCCTTCTTGTTAGTGTCATCGTCTTTAGGTTTATTATCGTCATTTTCTCTTTTAGGCTGCATTCGTGCTTGACCAGTTTTTTCATCATATACCCATTCCATTTCTTCTTCTGGCTCTTCTTCTTCTTTGGGTTGTGGTTTCGAGTAACGTCCTTCTAGAAAAGAATAAGCGGCTTTAGCTCTTGCTGTTTCGTCTTCTGGGTTAGGAAATCTATTGTAAATACCAATTAAAGCTTGACGTTCATCTTCTTGCAAAGCTCCCCAAGGTACTGGAACTCTTTGATTTCCTGTACCGTCATTAACTCTAATGTTTCTAACTTCTGTACCAGCAGGTACATTCATATCAAAGTTAAAAGGAGATTCGGCATCTGCTGCAGGTTTAGCAGCCGCCGCTGCAGCCCCAGCGCCAGCCCGTGTCGCGGGGGTAGTTGAAGCTGGACGAGCGGTAGAAGCTGCTTGTTGTGCGCCAGCAGAAGCTGCTTGTTGTGTATTAGCCGCTTGGCTTTCAGCTTTTCCAATTATTTCATCTAGTAGTCTTTGTCTTTCTGCTTCGTCAGCTAATCGAGCTTGCTCTGCTAACCTAGCTTGTTCAGCTTGTTGTGCTTGAGCTTCTGCAGCAGCAGCCGCAGCATTTTGAGCGTCAGTAACAACGGCATTCCCTTGAGCATTTCTTTCGTTTTCAAGTCGTAAACGTTCTTGTTCAGCTAGTTGTTGGCTTCGCAACTGTTGTTGTTCAGCCCTAACAGCTTCTTCTTGCGCTCTTTGTCTATTAATTCTATCTTGTTCTTCTTGAGCTGCTCGTCTATTTGCTTCTGCAGCTTCAGCATCTCGTTTTGCTTGCTCTGCCGCTTGTTGAGCAGCTCGATAATTATTTGAAATAGTTTGATTACTTTGAGAAGCTAAGTATTCATCGGCTCTTCTTCGCGCATCTTCAACACTAAAACCAAGATTAATGCCTCCAATATACTTTTTTTTACGCTTAGCTTTTAAAGCCTTTAAAGAACTTTTAGTATTTCGCTGCTGTCTTTTTTTACTCATTATTTTTTCTTCCGATTAATAAGGCTTTTCATTGTGTCTGTTTCGTATATTCGAATGCCTAACCACACAATCGTAAATAAACTTGCCAAAGGCGGCAACCAAGCTGCTAATGACATGATTCCTGTCGATGCAGCTACAACGTCTACAACTTGTTTGCTTTCTTCAGTCATAACTCAAAGTTCTCCAATAATTCAGTTATTTCTATTATTCCATAGTTCAAAAAGAACTTTGATTTTTTCTTTAATTGTTTCTAAATCTGCATGCATTTTTGCTAATACAATTACTAACGTTATAAAACCTAGAATAAAAGGTGCAAGTCCTATAAATAAATCTAGGTTGTTCATTTAAACCTCTATGTTTCCTTTTTAACTAATACTAACTTAGTGTTGGTTTAGTGTCAGGAAAGTCTGAAGTAGAGGGCCAATCTCTTAGCTTAACTCTATAGGCTAGATAATCATCACGTTGAGGATGATCAGGTGTTTGAGCTATCCAATCAGTAGATATAAGTTCATTATCACGCCAATTTCTTGCCATTTCATTTTCAAGACCTGCAGGTACTATTTCAGCAACTTTTTCATAAGAAGCATAATTTGCAGCT
>CEQN01068296.1_pt1 | contig 32965 bp, 29 predicted proteins | sample 427011 | NCBI WGS metagenome assembly CEQN01 (sample SAMEA2621277, study PRJEB7988) | marine metagenome | biome: marine biome (ENVO:00000447); feature: deep chlorophyll maximum layer (ENVO:xxxxxxxx); material: "saline water (ENVO:00002010), including plankton (ENVO:xxxxxxxx)" | depth 120 m
CATCTTCTTATGAAATTCTGATTCCAAGTCAACTTTCATTGCTAGGGAATGTCCCAATATGAGAATCAACAGATCGGCTAACTCTTCGGCTGCCTCGGAATGGGGCTTACCTTTGGTAATTGCAGCGGATAGCTCTCCCAGTTCCTCCACCGTCAAAGCTATTCTGTAACCCATGTCATGACCATGGTTGTCTTCCGATGAAAAGGAGTGCTTGTGATGAAATGTGGCGACTCTTGACATCATGGTCATCCAAGATCCATCTGGTGTCGATGACGGGTGTGTCGATATCCATTCTTCTACTGTGGTCTTTCTTTCCATAATTGTCCGAATGAAAGAAGCCACATCAACATAGTTCAAGATTGGGTTCTAAAATGATCAATCGATTGATCTCAGAATCTCCATTAAGCATAGCGATATGCTGCCTCTCATAGACGAAGCCATGGAATCTACAGCATGATGGTCAATCTTGGCAGAAGGATCACCCGGTTCCCTGCCTGCGGCCCAATTAGAAGAGCAGGCTAGTGCAACATGGCGTATTCCTGTCTCCGACATTAGCCTTGACTCCGGGCCCAGTGTCATCCCGACAGCATGAGCACCCAACATCTCCAATGCATCAATCTCTGCTGGACTCTCGAATTGTGGGCCTACGCACTGGGCTACTATGAGATCATGAGGAACGTGTTGCTGAGTCGAGGCTAGGACACCCTTGCAAATCTGCGAGGCATCCATATCGAAGGGAGATGTCCTGTCTGCATGTATGGCATCTGCATCATGAAATGTCCACGGCCTGTCCGCGAGATCCAGTACATCGGAGGAAATCCCAATTGTGCCAGGCTCGAAATTATCGACCATTGATCCAACGGAATTTATGCTCATGACAATATCGGGATGGCACTTCACTACTGCTTGCACATTCGCCCTATGTTCGATTTTATGGGGAGGGGTTCTGTTCTCGTCTTCGGAATGGTGCCTGTCGATAAACACGATATCCCCCAAATCAGTAGAGACGATTGATGAGGGGACGCTTTTCCAGTCAGTGTCTATCTTCACTCTAGATATTCCAAGATTTTCGGAATTGGACATCTCATCGGCTAGAGCGCTCATTCCTGTGCCGCATAGCACCGCAACGCGGGCCATTTGATTACTCCCGAAGACGCGCTATTAGGTCCGCCTTCTTCCCTGAAACTGGCTTTCCAGCAGCCTTGAGTAGTTCCTTTAGTTCGGGGACTTTCATGGAATCATAATCCACTTCCACCTCGGACTCTTCTTCTTCGGACTGGATATCTTCCTCGATCTCATCATCCTCTGAAGGTTCCGAAATATCGGCTGAGGCCTCTGCAGCAGCCAGAACATCGGATTCTTCATCCTGCTCAGAGGAAGCCGCTTCTTCCGCCTTCTCCTGGGCATGAATCTCCTCAAGAGTTGGCCCTTCTTCCACAACTACTCCAGACTGGATCAACTGGGTTCTCCTGATCATTACTGCCCTGATTGGAGTAATCTTTGATACGCCTTCCTTGATTATAGCTTCGAGTTCCCCGTCCATTACTGACTTCTGCATACCCACCCATGTCGAGGATGCGCCCGTCTTCAGGATAATGTTCCTTGCAATTGCCCTTATCTCATTCTTCTGGCTTGACTTTGCCCTTTCTCTAGTGAGTATCAGTGGCTTGAATCTGACATAGAACCCATCTTCTGTGACTATGTCTACAGTGTCATCGATTTTGCCCCTATCCCGGCGTATCTGCCTTCTGATATGGTCCTGCATCATCTGATGTCCAATGAACTCGGTTAGGGCGTCAGCCCCCAGTACATCAATAACTCTGAATCTTATTTTGACATGCATCTTAGAGAAATCGCCATCGAGTTCATTCTGCATGATCTCAAAGTTTCGACCAATCAACATTTCTGGCTCTTCTGCCAATGTCTCTCCGATTACCCTGAATGACCATGGGTTTCTGGGGGCCCTGATGGAGTACCAGCGCTTTGACTTCCACTTGTCCCTCTGCCTACGTGCCGCTGCCCTTGCCTTTGCGCCTTTTGCCATGACAACAACCTCGTACCTCGGGGGCTTCCCCGCTCGCTGGCCGTGCGACCTGCCCTTACTATTTGAAACAAAGCCCCTCAGGGAGACGTGGTTTTCCCTACGAGCCTTCAAGATATAGTGACCCTTGGACCTAGTGTGGGCCTACTCAGTGCTACTTGGAGAGTCCATGCAAGTGGCGTAGATGATTTGGAAATGATCGAAAGTGGACTTCACTGGCTAACGGGAGAATGCTGTGAAGTCACCTGGACAAGAGAGAAGTCGTTTCATGGTTCACCCCAACATGTGGCTGTGGCGAGGACAGAAAAAAAGAGAGAGGCGCGCAGTTGTTTCAGAAGACTTGGGGCGGATGTAATGGCTCAACTTTACGAGGAGGGAATCAAGAAGAGAGTGGATGACGAGAAAAATATTCACGTAAGGATTTCTCTGTCCGAACTATGCAGGGGAAGGGTCAAACTGATCGAACCCGGAAGTCGCGGTTCTACGGTCAAGGGGACATTCAAGATTGAGTCTTACCCGGGAGATGACCCAATTGATGTGGCTTCACGACTAGTGAACGAATTGTCTCCTGAATGATGATTGTAAGCTATGAGGCGAGCAAGAGTTCAAATGCCCCAATCTACAGCACGGGACGAAGGAATATGACTCACGTAGTTACGAGTGCCTGTGTTGATCACAAATACCAAGACTGCGTCGCAGTTTGCCCTGTTGAGGCATTTAGAGAGGCTGACACCTACTTGGTTATCGATCCTGATGAGTGCATTGATTGTGCAGCCTGTGTGACAGAGTGTCCTGTTGAGGCTATTTTTGCCGATACCGACCTTCCTGATGAATTCGAGGAATGGTTAGACAGGAACGAGGAAGAGTCCGTAGATCTCCCTATTGCTGAGGGCGACTCTCCAGTTCTAGCCTAGGTTTTTTGTCTTCATTGGCAGGACATAGGTTCATGAAGAAATAACTGGGAGCGGTTAGCATGGCACGCACAGTGGACCTAGGTGGAATGCGGCATGGGACTGAGCTCCTGAAGAGGGGTTTTGCAAAAATGCAACAGGGTGGCGTCGTTATGGATGTCGTCACACCGGAGCAAGCGCACGTTGCTGAAGATGCCGGTGCGGTTTCTGTGATGGCCCTAGAGAGGGTGCCCGCTGACATTCGGTCTATGGGAGGAGTGGCGAGGATGAGTCATCCTGATATGATTAGCGAGATAATCGAAACCACCAGCATCCCAGTAATGGCAAAGGCCAGAATTGGTCACGATGAAGAGGCCAGGGTCCTGGAAAGCATGGGGGTGGACATGATTGACGAATCAGAGGTCCTGACGCCCGCAGATCCATTCTTCCATATTGCCAAGAGTGATTTCACAATACCATTCGTATGCGGGTGTACGAATCTCGGGGAAGCCGTCCGAAGGATCGCAGAGGGGGCAGCCATGATTCGAACCAAGGGTGAAGCTGGGACTGGCAATGTCGTTAGTGCAGTACAGCATGCTAGGCTCGTAAAAACAGAAATTGATCATGCCATCCAATCGGTTGATGTTAGAAGAGAAGATATGATCGATAAAATCATGGAAGGTTATCGAAGAATGGAATCTTCCTCGGAGTTCCCAATAATTACCAGAGAGACTCCTTTTGGTTCGATGTCTGAACTCAAAGAAGAAGTATCCTCGGTGCTTGGGGATGTCATAGAATTGGGTAGACTTCCTGTGGTGACATTCTCTGCGGGAGGCATTGCCACACCTGCTGATGCAGCGCTTATGATGAGTCATGGAATGGATGGTATTTTCGTGGGATCGGGAATCTTCAAGAGTTCTGATCCAACAAACACAGCAGAGGCCATAGTTATGGCAACACATCACTTTGATGATCCATCAATCGTCAGGGATGCATGTAAGATGGTCGGAGAGGCGATGCCTGGACTTGAGATAGATGACCTAGAGGTCAGGCTTGAAGAACGCGGATGGTAATCATTTCCCGCGACCCCTGAATGACTTGGGCTTGCGTAGTCTCTTACGTGTCGATGACTTTTCCCCTATAGCAGCAGGAGATCCTTGGGCGTCACCAGACATTGAGCCACCCAATGTTAGACTACCTTGACTCAGTAGCTGTTCGGTCAAGGAATCAGCCAATTCCTCATCCTGATCCGGAGTCTTCAGTGCATCCTTGACTGATTGATTATGATCCCTAATGACCCTCTCCCTCTCTTCCTTTCTGGCCCTCATTTCGTCTCGGGCCTCGTTGACCTCCTTCAGTAGAATCTCAATTTCGGAATGTATGCTGTTTGCTGATTCCCGAGACTCTACAAAAATTGAGTGTAGCCTATCTCCTTCGGATCTGAGGAAGTCTCTCTCCTCCAACATTGGCTTGACCTCCTCCCAAATCGCATCTGCCTCCTTGTGAGCATCCGTCATAGCTTTGTGCTGTGCATCGGCCTCTGCCTTCAAAGACTGAATTGTACTTTCGAGATCTCCCAAATCTATCTTGATATTCTCGAACTCTGCTGCTGCAGGAAGTAACTCATCCCTCCTGGCAATTAGTGACTTTAGCTCCCTAAGGATTCTGTTCTCGGCCTTTAGAGTGAGGCTCCCATCGGTCATTATTCTGTTCTCAATACTGCTGATCTTTGCTATTGTCTCTGAAAGTGCGACCACTCCGGTCTTCGCCTTTCCTTCATCGCCCTTCTTGCCCCTCTTGTTCGAAATAATTTCCCTGATCCTAGACTGGATAGCGTCCCTCTGATTCTGATGGGCCTTGGCTCTCGCCCTGACCTCTTTTTGCTCATTGAGCTTCTCTTCGATGGAAGACCTGAGTTCCTTCCCTTGGTCCTGAACTGAATTCCTCGAGTCTGCGGCCCTTCTAGCAGATTCATTGTGGGAGGCCCTCTGGTCCCTCATTCTCCTTAGACGTGTCTCCATAGCGTGTAGCCTTGTCCTAAGGTCATCATCAGGACTGCTCTCATCGCTTTGCATGATGCGTCGAGATGGGCCTCACTATTGAATGGAACTATGCGTCAAAGACCCAATAAAGAGCTGGCGAATGGCACTATTGGAGATAGTACGACAATTGCGGCGCCAACCATGAACATAGCGCCGACCGCTCTCCTAAGTCTCGTGGTCAGATCATTCCCGACCTGGACATTGAGAACCCTTCCAGATATCAGATTTCCAGAGTCGTCCTCCAATCTTACAGTCACTGTTGCTTCACCCTTGATTGAGGGGAGCAGGCTTTGCCAAACTATTCCAGTGTGGTTAGTCATTTCCTGCATCTCCGAAGAGAGAGATGTGGACGACATTGGATCGAAGGATGAGTCCAGGGGTAGTGACCTCAGTTTATACACGCACTCATTGGGTTTGAAATCCGGAGTCTGTATCTTCAGGAAGAGGTCTTTTGGACCTCCACTCCTATTGAGTACGAATGCGAATAGGTTAGCCTGACCTACAACTAAGTTCTCCATGTCGACATCGAACCAAAAGCCCCCGTCCGACTTGCTGACGCCCCTCCTCATCCTCATCCGGTCATAGAGTCTGAAGAATGGTTTACATTCACTTCTAGCATGCATCAACAGCCTGTCCCATGTCTCCTCGCCAAGCTCGGGATGATTGAATAGTCCATCAATTGCGGGACTCTCGACAAACATTTCCAGCGAGTCTTTGAATTCCGACTCGGAAATCAATGAAGATCTTCTGAGGTGCAGGAGGTGTAGTAGTGATTCTTGAAGCTCAGAAATTCCGACTCCCTCCTTCAGCCCGCCCCTAACCGTTTTGATGTACTCGGAAATCCTGATTGTCAGAAGAGGGTCGATATGTGCCTTGATGACGTCATTGAATGGGCGGTTCAGTAGAGCGGGATGAATGGGGGGCGAGAATGCCTCAAGCATACCCCACGGCTCCGAGGCATTGAATCTGGCCCGGTGAGATATCAGGTGAACTCCCTGTCCTGCCAGCAGGGATCCCGTAGAAAATGAGATCAGTATCGGCATCCCAGTGTCGTTGTTAGAGAGCCACAGACTCGTTGCCAGGAGTAATGCAGAAATTATCATCAATGAAGATGTTGCAGTTATCTGTCTGATTGAGCCGTCTATAGTAGCTCTCATCTCAGCATAACCATGGGAACTTCGAAAGGTGATTCCAGAGGACGTCAATGACTCCGCCTCCAGGTGAAAGATAGAGCGGGAGTATGACATCATTCTGAGGAGAGAAGAGAGCAGGGCGATATCTGCAATTATGATTAGTAGTGTTAACGCGTATGTAGCGGTGACCAGGCTCAGTCCGCCCGATGCATCCCTGAGATGGCTGTCCCACCACTGATTGTCGGTCTCCCCATAGGACTGGGCCACGCCAAACAACACGATTGCGAAGAGCGGGAGCAGCAGGACCAATCTAGCACCGCCACTTATCAGAACTCTATCCAATGTAATCAGTGATCCTTCCCTTTGTCTCAATGCGACCTCTTTCCAATCGCCACTGCCTCCACTACTGGTGGATAATATGGCGGACTCTAACTTAGGCGCGGGTGGTGTGAAATCGGAGATCTCGTCGGCTAAGTCCTCCAGGCTATCTCCGTCGATCAAATTAATCCTCTCCCACTCTTACCAATATCTTTCTTGAAATGAGGTCGGAAATCTCAACCCTATTTCCATCGCAAAATGTTTCTGATTCGCTCTTTAGGATCACTGAACCGATAGAAATCCCAAGTGATTGGAGTGTTTTGACGTCTGTGGAACCCAATGCTATGACCTCCACTATTGACTCCACTCCATCGGGTACGGTTTTGATTGGAAGGAGTAAGCCCGTTAGGTCGAAATCAACTGATCTTTCGATTACCGGTATCTTATTGCCCGAAGGAGTGTTTTCGGGATAGCCCAGCATCCTATCTAATGCAGCTTCTAGTTCGGAATTCATGTTGTGCTCCATCTTACATGCAGCCTCACTGACATCCCCAGAATATCCTATCACATCGGAAAGGAGTATTTCGAGCAATCCCTCTCTTCTCTTGATTCTGGCTGAAATTTGAAAACCGGAAGGGGTCAATCTACAACCTCTGTAGGGGATATGGGTTACTAGATCCCTGCTTGCCAACCTCTGGACCATCTCCGTAGCAGATGCTGGGCTAACATCCATCAAACTTGCTAATTTGGTTGTTTTTAGGATGGAGCCTGGTTTATTGTCGTGGAACTCAAACATCCTCTTGAGATACATTTCCTCATATTCACTTAGATCGGTCAACCGGGCACCCCCTCATTCAATGCCATAAATTCGGCCCTGCATGCAGGGCAACGTGACATCACTGGTCTTCTATCCATTGGCACCTTTAATCTCTGTTCACACGAAGGGCAACTAAGGATTTCTTCCGAGGAGCTAGAGGTTAGAATTTTCAGAGGGCCTGGATTTTGGTTAGTTTGTTCCTGTTCGTCCTCCCTAGTCTCTTCCTCTAATTCTTCGCTTGCAAAATCTGAGACCCCTACCTGGAACTGATTAGTGCAAGACGGACATTTAACCGCACCAACATGGGATTTAGGGACACTTAGCCTCTGCTCACATGAGGGGCATATGACCTCCATTTTCTGCACCTCGGCCCTCCTCTCAATTCTTGACTCCCTCCTAAGCTTGAAGGATCCCTCTTCAGTGGATGGGGTCTTCTCAGAAATTACCCTCCAAACTGCCAGAACGACCATTACGGCAACTAGGCCAATCACGGAACCAAGAAGCGCCGCTGAAGTATCGAATGGTAGTTTGAAACCCTCTGCTGGAGGGTCACGAGTCTGTATCTGGATACTCTGCATAGCAGAACTATCTCCTGAAATCCAGACTATTTCGACTATCGCATCACCCTCATCTGGCCACACCGGTACAATGAGAGGATAGTTGGATTCTGTGCCTGGAGACATTGGGAGTGTATCAGAATAGGACAGGATTAGCCCGTCCGACTGTCTGAAGGCGGAAATGGTTCCAGGGAGGGTTTCCGAAATGCCGGAGTTTGCAATTACGCATTCTATAACAAGCGAATCTCCGGGGATGGCGATATCTGGTGTTGTGGAGCAAGAAGAAACGGAAGTAGAGATGGTTGGTGGTGTAAGTTGATGTACGACGCTAATATGTTCGGATGGCATCCATCCCACTGGTAAAATGGAGAAAGATATTGAGTCGGCATCCGGATTCCCAAAGTCGAATGACATGTCCCTAATGCCTGGCGATAACACAGCACTATGGACTTGTGATGCCTTTGACACGCCCATGTTGTTCAAATCGGCAATGATCTCGACGTTCCTTGAGTGACCATCTGAGAGTAGTACTGAGATTCCGATTTGGAGTCCGTCTGAAAGAGTCCAGCTCTCACTCTCAACTATCAGTCCTAGGGCCTGAGGATGGAGTGATTCCACTACTATCGTCCCTGATAGATCATCACTGACGCTATCTGAAGGGCTTACTATGGCCCACTGAATCTCAATTTGTCCTGTTGTGTTTAGGGAGAATGTGGCAGATACGTCTCGACTAGATCCAGGACTGATGTTAACGGCCTCGCCAGAGAGATTTGAAGACCAATTCTCCGAAAACAAATTCATAGACACCTCTCCGGAAGAGTTTCCTTGATTGTGTACCAGAATCGATGCTGTCAAGAGATCTCCCAAGTGAGCTGGCTCACCGACTATTGCAACCTCGTTAGAGCCAGCAGGGACGAAGGAGTGGCCGGAAGAGTTGCTTGAGAGTCCTGAATAAAAATCGAGTGTGTCAGAGAATAGCTCTTCATCATGTGAAATCGGATCGTGAATTGGGGCAGCGAGGGATGCTGAGAATGCCAACATAGCCGCCAATAATGGCCCAATGGAACTCAATATGTGGTTCTCTGGGCCCTCGCTCATGTTATTCGCTCAGAAAAGGGGCCGTATCAATCAAACCCCTATCAAGGTCACATAGTGACCTTTAACCGAGTGTTCCGGGTGGGCCGGATGGTTATGGACGCAGAAGGGCTACTAAGGGTCAAACCCGAGGAGTTGGCCGAGGGGCTTCTGACCAGATGGAGGGTTCTAGACGAACAGCTTCCTGGGGTGATCAGGAACCTCGAGGCGGAAGAAGATGCCCTTTCGCCCAAGGTAGAGAGAGCTGTAGAGTCTCACAGATTAGCCAATGAGGCGGTTTCTAGCTTGAAGGATGAAAGGAATGAGTCTCAAAATTTGGCTAGAGCCTTGTTGTCCAAAGTAAGGAAGATTGGCGATAGTTTATCTGAAACTGGCGGAATGGTGAATCTCGATCCGGGTTGGAAAAAGGAGAAGCTACTAGAAGAACTGGAAGGGATTGAGTCGGAAATAGAGACTTCGGCCCTTGATCACAAATCCGAAGGTAGGCTAATTACCCGGAGGAAGAAGCTGATTGGAGAGAACGAGAAATGGCTCAAAGAAAGGAAAGACGCTAATCCCGAGATGGCCGAATATGTGGGGGCACGAAGAGAGATGGTGGCCAACTTCAGGAGGTCTGAGAAGGCCCATACAAAAATGATAGAGGGGGTAAAAAAGGCACAGCCGCTATATGAGAAGAAGAATGCCCTACAGGATGAAATTAGAGATGTCCGCAGGCAGTTGGATAGGGCAAAGGAGTTGTTATCCCAGTCATCAAGAGCGATTGAGCATTGGGAAAGGCGCCTCAAAGACGGATTTGGAGACATTGGTTCGGGACATGACGACCTATTAGCGGACATGCATAGGGTAATGTCTGGAGGGGCATCCTCATTTTCCAAGAAAGGAAGGAGGAATATACGAAAGGCGGGTGAGGAGGAATGAGCAAATCACCAGAGTCTTCATTCGAGGATTTGGAGGATTTAGATGGTCATGAATTGCAAGAAATTTATGGGGGCCTCGAGAGGCAAATTAGATCCCTAGAGAGTCAGAAAAGAGAGCTGAGGGAAGAGAGGGTGGATTTAGTCAGTCAAGTCAAGATTCTTCGTGGTGCGGTTGGACAAATCGAGGGAGCTAATTCTGAGAGGAGGGGGTTACTGAGAGAATTTCACGAAATCAGAAAGGCTGCCGACAAATCAAGGTCAAAGAGGGATCGGGTGAATGTCCTCATACCTCCCCCTGTCGATGTTCTCAACGAATGGTTGTCAGAAACATACAGGAGATTGACCACGATTGACAATGACCTTACGGCCGTACCTACCCTCCCAAGGGAGCTTGATGCTTTCCGTAGGTTCTTCGAAATTCAAGCTGCAATTTTCATGAAGGCGGAGTCTGAAACGGCGCACTCCGATTATGTCAGCAACGTTAAGAAAATGAAGGAAATTACCTCAAAACTGGATCAAGGGAAAAAGGAGAACGAGGGGGTAACTAGCAAGGCCCAGGAGGAGTCAGGGGTCGAGTCTGAGAATATTTCTAGATCAGAAATCAGAAAGACTAGCAATAGAATATCCAAAATCGACAAGAGACTAGAGAAGATTGATTCCGAAAGAAGGGAGCTGAGGAAGGAGCTTGGAAGGGTAAAGGCATATCGAAGAATCACGGGCGGCAGAAATAGGAAGATTCGCTTCTCGGAGATAAAAGATAAGGCAAAGACTGGAGGTAAGTTGAGCACTGTTGAACTGGATGCTTTATTGGGTTCAGGGAGTCTGTCTGATCTTGCTTCCTCTAAATCTGAACCGTCTGGGACAAAGGTGGACGAGGCCCCTACTGGTCGCCGAAGAAGGCGTCTGGGAGTCTCTAGAAGAGGTCCGAGAAAGGGAAATCTCGCCAGTAAGAGGGAAGACTAGAGTTCATTGTCCTGCTATGCCCTTATATGGAATTTCAAACTCGCAATCAAGGAGGAAATACTGTGGAATACTCAGAAGTTCGTGAGTTGTTTCGACCGGTGTGCCAATCGATTGAGTCCGATCTAGATGGAAGGAAGGAAGACAGGGACGAGTTTAACGCCAAAGTAAGAACCTATTTGGATAGCAGAAATGAAGTGAATAGGCAGGTTAAGGAATTGATTTCCGAAGTTAGGAGCCAGAAGGAAATCAGGGATTTGGCAAATTCCAAAGTAAAGGATTTGAAGATAGTAAGATCGGAGAAATCTGATGAGCTGAAAGTAATTAGGACGGAGCTCAGATCTAAGTTGGCTGAAGAAGATCATAATGGTAAGAGGGAGAGGAGGCCATCTGGTCCACCACCGTCAAAAATTAGGTCAAAAATGGACGCATTGGAGAGGAAGTACGAAAGAGGCGGATTCACGGGAGCAAGTGAGAAGAAGTTCTTCAGGGAAATGAAGAAGCTGAAGCAGGAACTTACTGAAGCGATTGAGAGGAATAAGTCAAGCGGTGGCCTAGGCGAATTGAAGACCAAAGTGAGGGAAGCTGAAAGGTTACAAGAAGATGCTCATAATCGAGTAGAAAGGGCAGTAATGGAGGCGCAAGAGGCGCATGACTTGATGGTGGAATTGTCGGACGAGGTAGATAGGCTTAGGGAGCGCGCTAATTCAGCGCACTCAGGCCTTACAAAGTCGAAAAGGGAGGCTGATGCGCTTCACAATCTTTACATCGTTTCACTGAGGTGCATACACTCTATGCAGGACCTTATGAAAGCCATGGACGCAAGAGAAGGGGGAGAGGTCGATGGAGAGAGCAAGACCGAGGTTACTGACCTGATGTCGAGACTGATGTCTGGAGATACACTTTCTACGGACGAACTGATGTCTCTTCAGAGGAACTAGTCGTCGATTGGAAAGGTCCTGCCGTTCACACCATGCAGGATTACCCCCTCCCTGCCTTGAGTGTCGATGACCCACCCAGGTATTCCGAGCATCTTTTTGGATACAGATAATGAGTCGGTATCCACTCTCCACCATTCAAGCATTATGCTCCTTACTGGACCTTCATCTGCTTCACTTCCACCTTGCATCTTCTTGTCTAGGATGGATGGTAATCTGTCCAACAAGGCGCCTTCTGACAACCACTTGCGAATTGGCGGTTCAACCATCCTAATCATGACATTTGCATTTTCCGATATTTCTTCACGAAGCCCTAGTGATGAAGCCCATGGATCCTCAATTACTTCCCAACTTGAAGGTAGCCTATCTCCCTCTGGACCAGTCAGAAAACCCTCAATCTTCCAAATCCTGGCTTTGAGTAAAATCGGCGATGTTAGAGACCCTTCCCTGCCTGATTGGATTAACCATGAGTCAACGTCCACGATTGCTGGGGTGATTGGAATCATCCCTTTGTCCTCTGGCAAATGTTCAGCTATTGGCTCTAAATCATCAACTTCACTGACCATAGGCCTTCCAGCAACTAATTCTCCTGAAATTACGGCATCCCCTATCCACCTGGAGAGTTTCTCGGGAGGCCATACTACTAATTCAATTCCAGATGGAACATTTTCTTGGAATCCTTCTGGTAAATCGCGTTCACATAGTATCCAATTTCTTCCAAGGGGTGCGTCGACACACCACCTTTCGAAATCAGCACCAGAAATTGGCACCATCCCAGACTCGACGTGCCAAACGAAAACTGCTGATTCGTTTGAGATGCCGATCTCGGGGACCTTCTCTGCAATACCCAATAATCTGAATTCGGGGATTTCAAGTACCCCTGAGGGGAGTTCCATCCTTACCCCTCTCGACGAGAGAAGGGCGCGAACCGCTTCTTCCATAATGCCTAGGGAGGGGTATTACGCTTGAATGGTATTGGCCATTAGGCCCCTCGGAACAACGAATCTGCACACTAGTGGTGCTAGAGGTTCGACTGAAGGGACAGTAATTCACTCTGCCCGGGGTCGATTACGCAAAGAGCGCTTACCGGGAAAGGCTTCGCACATGCGGCCCCTAGTTGCCTATTCACCATGCCAACCCTGTGGACGATTATATTCGGATGGCTATCGGACATACTGCCGATAAATTCCTCAGGACAGTTGGCGGCCACTATGACCAGCCTAGCCTCGCCCTTGTCGCAGGCGCCCATAGTCTCCCTCTGGCCGAATAGTATCTTCCCTGTATTCAGGCACTGCTTCAGATTCCTACCTAGGTCCATCTTGATTCCACCTCTTCCTTATGCCTCTTCGGGAATGTAGTACAGATCTACACTGCCGGTACCAAGTGCTATCGGTTGTCCGACAACAATGTTCTCCGTTACTCCCTTGAGTTGGTCCCTCTCTCCAATTATCCCAGCCCTCAATAGGTGAGTAACCGTGACTTCGAAGGCCGACCTAGCCAATATGCTATGCTTGGTACCGCTGACACCGTGCCTGCCGATTGCTCTTACTTCGCCCTCGCTAGTCATGACATCAGCGACCATCAGGAGATGTCTGACGTCAACATCTAGTCCGGCCCCTTCTAATGTGTCACTCATCTCGTTAATGATGGCCTGTCTAGCGGCCTCTATACCGAGGTAAGAATGGATCTCGTTGATGTTATTGGTGTATGTCCTACCACGGTCTATGCCTGCAAACTCGCTGACTTTGGCTAGGTTAGATCCGATAGTGGAGATGTAATACTCGTCATTTTCACCAGCCTGCACATTCGCACGCTCGATGCCCCTGATTCCCTTCAGTTGTAGTTTCTTTATCTTGTCCTCCAACTGCAGAAGATCGGTGTATGTTGGAGGGTCCGTTGCAAGGGTTTCAAGATCGTCCTCCTTTGAAACACCGGGAATAATCTTGAGTTCCTTTGGTTTCTCGTCGGAGTCGGCCTGGATGAAAAGCCTCAGTGCTCTTTGCAACTTGTCCCTTACCTCAGCTCCGTTCATGTTTTTCAATCTCATATTTGAGTTGTTCAATTTGAGACTCAGATATCGCTGGGCGACCTCGACGTCTATGTTCGCAATATCGCTTGTAGTAGTAGCCTCCAACCCTGCGGCAATACCTCTGACGAGCTTCTCATTGGTCCTCAGTGGCTTACCCTTGCTATTGAATTCTTCAAGGAATATTCGCATCGTAGGGGTGTTTGGAGTTTTTCGAGCGTCAACGATCTCGATGATTCTTGGCAGACCCTGTGTGACGTTGACGGTGGCCACACCTGCGTAGTGGAAGGTCCTCATCGTCATCTGTGTCCCTGGCTCTCCGATGGACTGGGCTGTTGTTATTCCGACTGCCTCATGAGGATCGGCACTCGATCTAAGCAGTGAGTTACTTGCCGATTGGACGACCTTTCTGGCCTTGGCAGGGGTAATCTTTGATTTGCCGCGTGATCTGATTCCCTCGGTTAAATCCATGATCATCCTCGGCGTGAGGACGATGTTGTCCTTCTCGCATGCAGTTTGGAGTTGCACATATATCTCATCATGAATGTCGACATCCCTCATGACCTGATCCATCTTGTCCTCGGAGTCGTAGATCTGAAGTGGCATCATTGACTTGCGCCTTCGACGAGAAGCCGCTGACTTTCTGCGCACCATCGTCTTCTCGGTGGATGCTGCAGCAGCTCTAGCAGATTTCGAAGAGGATGCCATGAGGTCATGGATTCTCTGGGCAGTACCTGAGTCGATGCCACAAATCTGGGCAATCTGGCCTGCTGTCAGAATCTTCACGTCATCCCACTTTCTGTCGTCTGCGAGTTTGTGAGCGTACTCTTCATCAATCTGAAGATCCATCAGTTTCTTCTTTGTTGCACTCTTGACGACCATCAGTTTTCACCCCCTAGGGCATCGTCTAGAACCTTGGAAACGTCGAATGGCATGCCTCCACGGCTTCTTGCTGGGTCTACGCCATCCTCTCCGTATTCGAACTGTATGATTCTGTCAGCCGTATTTCTTACTGATCCCATTCCGTCGTTTGCAACCTTCAGATCGTCCATTGCGTTGATCAGCCTTCTCTGCATGTATCCGGACTTTGCCGTTCTGACGGCGGTATCGACTAGCGACTCCCTTCCTGAAACGGACAGCATGAAGAATTCTGTGGGCTCTAAGCCTCTCTTGAATGAGGAGCCAACGAATCCCTTAGCTTGGGCTCCCTTCTCGTTGCGCGGGAAATGTGCCAAAACTCGATCCTGGTAGCCGCGCTCTAGTCTCTTGCCCCTTACCTTGGGCTGACCTATTGATCCGGCCATCATTGCGAGGTTGTCCATGGAACCCCTAGCACCCGATGTTGCCATCATTACAGCGGCGTTATCCGATCCGAGAGAATCCTTAGCAATGTTTCCTGATTCGGTCTTGGCCTCGTCTAGGATCATCAATATGTTCTCCTCCAAGGTCTCCATCGGAGTCCTGCCAGGTCTTGACTCGTATCTTCTGCCATCCTTTCCGAACTTTGCTAATTCTTCGTTGACAGCATCGCTTCCCTTCTTGTTGATCTTGGCGATCTCTTTCTTTGCCTCTGGGGGTAGGTCTTCATCGTCTATACCGGTGGTGAACCCCATGGATGTGCATATGGAGATAGTCATCCTAGTCATCCTATCCAAGAACTCTGCACCAGCCTCTGAACCATGGGTATGAACTACAGCGTCTAGTAGCCTGCCGTCTTCGGCACCGATTCCTCTCTTGTCTATGGTACCTGAAACGTCGCCTTTGGTCACCTTCACATTGTCGCCGATTCTACTTATGTAATCCAAATTGAATCCTTCGGGAACAATGAGGCTGAGCACATCGCTGCCGCGATATCCAATTACACCATCTTCTTCAACTTCGGGAGGTAGGTCTCCATCCCAGTTGGTATCGCCCAGAACCTGCATTACCAGATTCTTCGGTAGCACCCTGTCTCCATGAGTTAGGAGATAAGCTCCTGAAATGTGGTCGTGAATACCTCCAATAACGCTTCCACCATACCTTGGAGTGATTATGTGCTCTTGCACGCGCATTAGTATCTTAGCCTCGGCCCTAGCTTCCTCGCTCTGAATCACGTGAAGGTTCATCTCGTCGCCATCGAAGTCCGCGTTGTAAGGCGTGCAATCGGCTAGATTGAATCTGAAAGTCTTGCCTGGCATTACCCTGACCTCATGAACCATCATCGACATGCGGTGGAGAGACGGTTGCCTGTTGAACAGGGCCACATCTCCATCGATCAAGTGACGTTCTACAACTACCCCAGGCTTGGGGTTTCCATCTAGGTCATGAGTGCTCAGTCTGTCCTCGACATCGGTACTGTAGGTATTGCCATATTCATCTTCGATTTCTGGGCTCCCACAATGAGGGCACTTGCACTCTAGGTGTTCCGGCAAGTATTCCCCTGGGTTTTCCATTTCCCACTTCCATCTGTAATGAATTGCAGCCCTTGGATCCTTATCAGGGAGTGTTAGACCCCTTTCATCCTCGGCTCTGAGATTACGGAGAGTTGTCTCGAGGTCGACTCCCCATTCCTCCTCAAGGTCTCCTATCGAGTTTCTTCTCATCTGCCTCATCAACTCCAGGCCCGGCAAGAAGTTAGGGGCAGGTAGAACTTCATTGAGGTCAGGCCTGTAACCAGTATAAGGCTCATCTTCGCTACCCGAGTGGCACTCCGGATTCAGACACCTGAAACCGGACCAGATGAATTTAGTTCGGTCAGTTATCCTGACTCTGAACTTGTCCCCCCTGATGATGTAGTTTACACCTGGGTGTACATCGGGACCTCGTAGAATCATTTGCCTTAGTTGCTCCCTGTTCCTGCTGGTAACCCGTATTGGGACTGTTAGTTCCTTGGCGGTTTGAGTTGGGATGCCAACCTCGTTAATTCCGAGATTGGGGTCCGGGCTGATTACCGTTCTGGCACAGAAGTTAACCCTCTTTCCAGAGAGGTTGCTTCTGAATCTGCCTTCCTTCCCCTTGAGCCTCTGTGCGAGAGTCTTCAGGGGCCTTCCTGAACGGTGCCTCGCAGGCGGAATTCCGCTCGTCTGATTATCGAAATATGTTGTGCAGTGATACTGCAGGAGTTCCCATAGGTCCTCGACTATCAACTGAGGTGCGCCCGCATCTCGATTTTCCCTGAGGCGCTGGTTAATCCTGAGGACATCGACTAGCTTGTGTGTAAGGTCGTCCTCCGATCTATCTCCACTGTCCAGTGTGATTGAAGGCCTGACCGTAATCGGCGGTACTGGTAGAACTTTCATTATTGTCCACTCGGGCCTTGCTGCATCCTTGTCCATCCCAAGGAAGATAAGGTGCTCGTCTGGAATTCTCTCGAGCCACTCTCTGATGTCACGAGCATTGAGCTTGTGCTCGCCCTTGTTGTCTTTCTTCTCCTTGAAGGTCGAGGGCTTGTCCAGGATGATCTTACCCTGCTCGGCCCCACAGTGCATGCAAATAGTCCTCTTCTTACTGGAGCACTCCTTCTCTATGTCCTTGATCACGTTCTTGAATTCGGATGAGCCGACTCCGTGCTTTATCATGACATCCTTTACCTTCTCCTCGTAGTAGTCCTGCTCGGACTTTTCTGGATCCACTGGGTGGGTATCGGGTTTGTCATGGAGGAGTATCTTGCTGCATGTGTTGCATGTCGACTTTAGGCATGTCTTGATCAGATTGGTGAAGCCGATATGCATTACTGGCAACTCCAGTGCTATGTGGCCGAAGTGACTAGGGCACTCATCGTGCTTGTTACCGCAGGTCTCACACCTTACGCCGGGATCAATAACGCCCATCTTGGGGTCCATTAGGCCCTGCTTGTATGGGTGTCCATCGTCTTTGTATGTATCAGCGGTCTTGACCTCTACTGAGGACATCTTTCTGATCTCATTCGGGTCCATCAGTGTGAACTTAATTGCCTCTATCCTCTTCGGGATCTTCGCTGCATTTCTAGCACTCATCTTCGGTCCTCCAGTTCAAGTCTCATGGCGACTCCCAAGCTCTTCATTTCATCCAGAAGTAGTTTGAATGCATATGAAGTCTGCACGGAGTGTACATCGGCTCGATCACCGCAAGAAGGGCAGACTGTAGTCCGCCTCTTCCAGTCATAGTAGGCGATATGCCCACACCTAGGGGTATTGCACACCATTAGTGGCCAGCCGTCCGATTCATCCAGGAGCCTGTCCTTGATCACCATTGACGCTCCGTGAGAGATAAGGCAATCTCTTTCCATTTCACCGAACCTTAGGCCTCCTTGCCTGGCCCTACCCTCGGTAGGTTGCCTGGTAAGTATCTGAACCCTGCCTCTGCTTCTTGCGTGAAGTTTGCTGCTGACCAAGTGGTGGAGTCTCTGATAGTAGATGACTCCTACGAAAACCTCTACTGGGTATTCTTCCCCTGTCTCACCGCTGATCATCTTCTCTCTGCCTGTATGGTTGAAGCCATTTCGTAGTAGTCCTGACCTCAGTGACTCCTCCTTCTCCCCGGTGAATGCAGTACCGTCTATCCTCCTTGCCTCCATTGCTCCGACCTTGCCCCCAATCATCTCAAGAACGTGGGCAACTGTCATGCGAGAAGGTATGGCATGTGGATTTATGATTAAGTCTGGAACTATTCCTTCAGATGTGAATGGCATGTCGCTTTCCTCGACAATTCTGCCAATAATCCCCTTCTGCCCGTGCCTGCTTGCGAATTTATCTCCAAGCTCGGGTATCTTATTGGTCCTCAGGGTTATTCTTACCAGTCGTCCCGAATCCAGTGATTCGGTGACGAAGACATTGTCGACCCATCCATGCTCGCCATGGCGAACCATCATGGATGACTCCCTCCTTTCCTGCGCTTGCAGGAATGCTCCATGGGCTTCCTCAAGGAATCTCGGTGGGCTTGTCTTGCCGACTAGTACTGCAGAGTCCGAGCCCCCACTTGTGAGGTACTCCTCCGGTACGGGGAGACCGTCTCTCTCTAGATGCGAATAACTGTCGAAGGACTTCATGCCCTTGATCTCATCGAGGCCGGTTCCAGGGACTTCTATCCTTTCTTCCTGCCCTCCGGGGAATCTTCGATTCTCAGCATTGTATGTTCGGATGAATGTGGATCTTCCCAAAGCTCTCTCAATGGAGGCCTTGTTCATCACCACAGCGTCCTGCATATTGTATCCGTGATGGCTCATTATTGCAACAACCAAATTCTGACCTCCGGGCCTACTGTTGAAATTGGTAGTATCCATTGCTCGGGTGCCGACGAGAGACTTCTGCGGATAATGCATGATGTGCGCCCTTGTGTCGGGCCTTAGACGGTAGTTTGCACTGGGAAGTCCGAGGCTTTGTTTGACCATCGCAGTACCTCCAGTAACTCTTGGTGTGGAGTTGTGCTCCGGATAAGGTACAAGCGCAGCGCAGACTCCGAGGATTAGCTGCGGATCTATTTCCACGTGAGTGTAAACCAAAACCGTGTGGCCTTTCTTCTCTTTCTTCCTTAGGACATCTGTGTCTTCTTGGTGATAATTGAGCGGGACCGAGAACCTCTCAGTTACAGTTGAGCCATCTGGCATTTTCACATCAACGGATAGCCTAGCCTTGGAAATCTCCTCGTCCCCCAGGTTTAGCCAAGTTACCATAGAAGGATCGATGGGACGCTTGTTCTTTGGGGAAACTTCAGGGAGGTCGAATGGTCTTGGAGCCACTAAGAGGTCTTCCTCCTCTTCAGCGTCTACCCACTCGATGACACCAGAAGAAACTAGATCAGAGAAGTTAATCTCACCGGATCTGAGTCCCTCTAGATGGAACTTGGAAAGCGTCAATGTACCGTCCTCGAGAACTAGAAGGGGGCGCATTATCCTCCCTCTGTCTGTGTTGATGAAGACATCCCTGTTCTCTGTATCGTGCCTAATGCTGACCTCGGGCCTTATCCTTCCGGAGCGACGTCGGCGCTTGAACTGGGAGACGAGCTTGTTAGGCCTCTTGTGGAGTCCGAAGATATCTCCATTGACGTGTATCCTAGAACCGTCTGCCCAGCCCTCTGGGCTAGGGTCGACGCCTGCCTCGACCAAGAGTTCCTTGACATCCCCCTCGGCTACCTCCTCTGATACGTCAATCATCTGGGCGGCATTCTTTACGAGGCCGCAATTCTGCCCCTCTGGAGTTTCGTTGGGACAGAGTCTGCCCCAGTGAGTTGGGTGGAGGTCCCTTGCCTCGAAGTGAGGTTGGCTTCTTACTAGTGGGCTTGTGACTCTGCGCATGTGGGAAAGAGATGCAAGATATGTTGTCCTGTCTAGAAGCTGGCTGACTCCGGACCTTCCTCCGACCCAGTTGCCCGTGGCAAGGGCGTGCATTATCTTGGAAGTCAGGACGTCAGGCCTTAGGCAGGAATTTATCTTGAGCTCTCTCTTCCTATTGTGGTGCCTTTCGAGTTGATATTTGAGATCTCTCGCTAGACCCTGGACCCCCACTCTGAAGAGGTCTTCCATCAGGTCTCCTGCTAGACGGACCCTCTTGTTGGCGTAGTGATCCTTATCGTTGGGGTCCCTGTTAGTGATTGCCATCTCAAGAACCTGACGGACTATTCTGCCAAGGAATATCGCCTTCTTGGTCCTAACTTCATCATCGGAACCAAGGTGAGGGAGTAGTTCCTTATCGAGGAGGTTCTGGATACGAGACTCCCTGTATTCCTTCTGTTGTCCTGCTGCGAATTTCTTCTCCAACCAAGCCATTGCTTCCTCGGTGTTATCAACGCCGTATTCGGGATTGTCCTTGACGTCATTCAAGTTGGCGACGGTGTACTTCATCGCCTCTACTGGCCCGGCTATTGCAGAGAAAATATCCCTGTCATTCTCCATGCCCAGAGCCCTCATTAGTAGTACTACAGGTATTGCGGTCGTACCAGCGCTTGGAATTTTTACCATCAGCATTCCATCTCTTCTCTTCTCGACGTTGATTGGCTTTCTTACACCGTCCTTCTGCGAGAATATCTTTGCTACTTCGGTCTCATGAGCGTACTTCTTGTTCTTCTCAACGGTGACTCTGTTCGGTGCTAGATCTTCCATGGAAATTAGGACTCTCTCAGTACCATTGATTATGAAGTAGCCTCCTGGATCTAGGGGGTCCTCGCCGGCCTTCCTCAGAAGTTTCTTCAGAGTATCGGCATCCTCGGGTATTGTTGTCGGGGACAGTTTTCTAGACTTCTCCTGAGTACCTGCAATGTGATCGGGATGAAGGTTGCATCTAGCGGATCGAACCATGATTGGCAGGTTTCCGATATGCACGCCTTCCTCCTCGATGAATCCTAGGTCAGCACCGTCAGTCGTTGGAAGGTCATCCCTGTAAATCTTGAAGTCCATGTATATGGGGGAGAAGTAGGTTAGCTTCCTGAGTCTGCATTCTAGCGGGGTGGCTGGATGCTCCGCACCATTAGCCTCGCGGACTGTGGGTGCTCCGAGCCTAATGCCCTTCATCCTGATGTAAATTTCCTTGTCGAGGACGTCGAGCTTGATCATTCCACCTCCATCTTCACCCCCGGGGACCTCCGCAAGAGGGTCATCACTGCCTATCCTTATCCCCCTGACTATTTTCTCCATTCTACTGGTCCTGCCATCGCCAGGGACACAGTCGTTGTACGATGCCAATTGGTGGTTCACCATGCTTCTATGCGCGAAATAACTCTCTACTATCTCCTTCATTCATTCCACCTCAGTTGCTCTCCACGATTAGTCGATAAGCAGTACTAGCGCCTGCCGACCTGCTGTATCTTACTACCTTCACGACCCTGTTCCTGAGCCAACCTGCAGGATAGTCGTCTTCCCTTGTACCCTCTTCGATCTCGTTCCGCCTCTTTTCTTCCTCGATCTCCTTTATCGCCTGGACGGCTGGATCCGTGATGAGTATCTTTGGAAGTAGTTCCTTGGCTAGACGGGTGTTTCCGAGACCATCACTCTCTAGCATCCCCCAAGGTGAAAGTATCTTCTCCTCATCCTCTTCGTGAACTAGTTGGTGGTGGGGGACTAAGTGGTGATTTAGTACGTTGAATCTGTTTTCCCCCAAAGGGATGTCCTCATCCAGAAGGGCGCTTCTGGAAATCGTAACCCTCCCGGTCCTGCTCCTTCTCCTGGATGCAGCCTGCTCCCTGATAATGCCCATTATATTGTCAATCTCGGGGGAGCCAGTCTCCAAATCTGTCTTCTTGGCGACTTCTTCAACTGTCATCCTCTTGATGGCATCCATGTTTGCATCATCAGCGAGTTTGTGAGCGTGCTCTTCAGAGACACCCAATTCTATTAGTCTCTTTTTTGTTGAGCTTTTTACTGCCACGCGCGTCTCCCCCTGTCCAGCAAAATCAGGGGCCAGTGCTACGTTCAGGAGAGGGCCCGGGGGGATTCGAACCCCCGGCCACCGGGTTAAAAGCCCGGTGCTCTACCTGACTAAGCTACAGGCCCATGGCTGATGCTGGGCTATTGGCGGACCGTAGGGGTATTTTTGAACCTACCGGCAAAGGCACTGCTAGCCCGTGACCGGCTGAGCCACCCTAGGGGGGTTGGGAGGCAGACGCTAGTTCGGGCTTGCGGGCATAAAGGTTTGTGGAAATTAGGTGAGAGAGGTGGAAAATTCGGGCCCATTTGATGATTCCATAATTCCTCACAGAACTCTTGATTTTTCTGTCTGTGGGCTTGGCCCTTGGAGCCTGGTCGTTCCTGCGACTGTATATCCTCCCAGAGAGGATACCAGAGTACTGGCAGATGCCATTATGGCTCTAGATTTAGAGCCCTCTACAGCAGTTGAGGTAGGGTGTGGATCGGGTGCCCTCTCCATACTTCTTGCTGAGAACGGATGGGACGTATTCGCCTTTGACGTGAATCCATACGCAGTTGCGGCTTCGAGATCGAATGTCGATGAATCTGGACACTCGAACAGAGTTACAGTTAACGAGGGAGGAGTGGGTGAGCCTGGTTGGAAAATTCCCAAGAGGACAGGGCTAATCGTTTGGAACCTTCCTTATCTGAATCCCCTTGACGACGAAGCCCTACAGCTTGAGCCGATTGAAGAGGCCTCGATGACTGATATACCGAATGGCGGTTGGTCGGCCGAACTTATGAGTCATGTTTGCGATTGTAATGAAGATGGATTAATTGTTTTGCTATTAATGAGGTCCGACCCGAAAAGTCCCAGCAATAAGGAAGATTGGATGAGGGAAGGTTGGTCATCCAGGGTGATCAAGAGCCTAAGGATGGGTGATGAGAAAATTGAGGCTGTTGCATTCTGGAGACCAGGTTTGGGCTTATCCCCTGTTATTGTTGATGAATGCAATTCTACGATGACGGAATCCCAATCGCTGCCGGAGGATGGTTGGCAGAGGATTAGATCTAGGAGGCAGTACTCTGGGCGAGGAAGGGGTGAGTCGAAGTGGGAGTCACGAGAGGGCGACATTACGGCAACTTGGAGAGTGGTGGTTGAAGACGAGGGAGGTGTTTTTCCCGGGCTAATCCAGACATCTGTGGGGGCCGCTGTAGCCAATATTATCGGTTGCAGGACGAAGTGGCCGAACGATCTCATTGACAAGCAGGGAATGAAATTGGGAGGAATAATGGTGGAGTCTTCCAGTAATGAGTTGGGCATTCGAGTAGGCGTCGGGATTAACTCGTCCCCTCGGATGATTTCCGAAGACCGGGTTTCAGGATGGTCAGAAACTCTAGGGCCTGTGTCCGCGGATGTTGTATTCGGCAGCGTTGATTCTTCCATTTCGGGAATATTGGAAGTAGTTCCGGGGCTGCCGAGCGTCAGCTCAGAGGCCCTACTTGACCTCTCCTGGAGAGGGATTTCATTATCTCTCTCGGAAGGGGCCTTTCCCTCCTTCTCAGGGAACGAGGCACGAGTCGTGGGGCTGGACATAGGTGGCGGATTAATTCTTGAACGAGAGGGGGATGTGTCAATCGTTACTGATTTGGATACGGTAGAGTGGTTCTTCCCTACCGGTTCCTAGTGGGCTTTTCAATCTCTAGCCTTTTCCTGACGAGACGAATTTTCCCAGACTTTGTCAGTGTAGAGATTTGATTGGATGAATTCAGAATAGATACGGCTTCATCGCAATCTGACAAACTTACCCTCAGTATGCAGAGTGTAATTTTTTCTGAAGTTACAGAGTCGAAGAGCCTCCATCTCATCCTCCCAAGCAATTCCTCTAGAAGCGACTCGACCGACTTCCTTTGTGGATGAGGGGTTTCGATTTGGAAACCTACCCACCTATGTTTGCCCCTAGAGGCCTTGCCTTGCTTACTCACGTTTGCCGGAAGAGGTATTCACTTAACGATTGATGGGGTGTTACTGTTCATTCTAGTCCACTAACAACGGCAACTAGCCTTAGTCTGCCGACCATGTCGTCACTAGTTCTTGCCCCCATTATCACTTGGCAGTCTGGGTCCATAGAGGAAACGAAAGCGTCTGTAATCTGATCTAGGTGTGAAAGTGTCATATCGGGACCTCCTTCTAATTGAACGAGACAGCCCTTGGCACCTTGTATTTCAAACTCCGATAGTGGTGAGTTGCGTGCCATTTCGACTACTGATCCGGGGATTTCTGTAGTGCCTGTGCCGACTATTAGGGTTGCATTTCCTGGCTTCTCGATTATAGAGCGCATATCCATCAAATCGAGATTTATCGTACCTACTTCCGCGATTGTAGTGACCAGCCCTTCTATCAGTTCCTCGATCCACCCCGAGCCCGTGATCCAATCCGTCTTGCGCTGCCTGGCCTGCCAAGCAAGTCTTTCCATGCTCACCCTAATGCACACATGGGAATTGGAGTCCAAACTGGATATTGCCTCGTTGGCGATTGAGCACCTTAGTGGCTGTTCGGCGAATGGCAAACCTGCTATCGATAGGACCAGACAGCCCCTATTTTTTGCGACGGATGCGATTTCAGAAGAAGCCCCAGACCCCATTCCCCCGCCCAATCCAGTAAGTATCAACATAATTTCTGCTTTCTCGATGAGTGGCATGACTGAGTCGAGGCCTTCCCTGAGCCTATGCGTTGCCATCATAGGGAGCGCAGCAGAACCCTTGCCCTCCCCTCCTGCGTCTAGAAAAAGACAGTTAGCGGTACTTGCTCCTTCGAATGAGGATTCGTCTGCATCGATCAGGAGGAGTTCTGATAGTTCTTGACAGCGTGAGTGTGCCTGTGTGGCCCAAATGCAACCAACGCCGCCCACACCGACGATCAGAATTGCGCCCTCTTCCATGGTCATGCCATGTATGTCTAGTGTTTAGTGTGTACTAGTCATAAGACAAATATCTCTGATATCTTCTTCTCTCGTCTCTAGCCCAGGCGTTATCGGGCTCTATCTCTAGTACCTTGTCATAGTATCCAATAGCCGCCTCGAAGTCGGAAAGGTGCCTTCCATTCATGTGCCCCAGAATATTGAGAACGGGTACGCATCTTGGATCCTCATCAAGCATGCTGAGTAGTATTTCTTCTGCACCGGAGATATCCATCATCTCCATCTTATCCTCGGCCGAATCAAGATTTGAGATTTGGGCATCCGAGAGTCGGTAGAGGTTACGCCAACTGGGGTTCGCCATGGCCCTGCTGTACTATCTTTGCGTATTAGTTTGGCGAGTATCCGGGATGTCATGAAACACGAGTTTCGACAGTGACTTGCAAGTCTCCAGTATGGAACTTTAATAGCCTCGTTTAAGGTGGCACAACTCGTCCTTTGGGGGTTCAACATGAGGTCCGCTCTGACAAGCTCCCGAAGGCTGTTCGTAATGGGCATCGTCGGTCTACTCTTGGCAGGTGGAGTACAGGCCTTCCATACAGGCGTTGGAGGGGATGCAAACAATGACGGAGATGTGGCGATAGCGGGTTGCACATGCCATGCTGCAGAACCTGATAACTCTGTCACGCTAATACTGACTGATGTCCCCTATAGGTATGAGCCGGGGGAAAGATATGACATGAAGATCCAGATAGTCGGAGGCCCGGATATTGACCCTGATTCGGGCACTGGTGGATTTGCGATGAGGGTCTCAGATGGATCCCTAAGCGGCTCCGAGGGATTTGAGAACTTGGTACAGAACTGGGAAGATGACCTGCAGTCACTCACCCATACCGACCCTGGATCCCAAACCTCTGATAGAACATGGTACATCTCATGGACGGCCCCTTCCGCGGATACCGGGGTTGTTTCCTTGTGGTTGTCAGGTAACTCAGTCAATGGCGACGGCGTTCCTTCAGAACTAGACAGGTGGAATAGACTCAGCACTATGATTGACGAGGGCGAAGACGGAGGGGTAAGAACTGTGTTCGCTGGGAATGGGGACATTGAGCCACCCGCCCCTGCTGAGGAAAGTATCGACCTACACCACATGGGAGCAGGATTGAGGGCCCACTGGCTGGGACTTCTTGGATTCGCGGCTGTCGTGATTGTGATTGTCTTCTGTGGACTTATGCTGAGGTACGGATTCTCCAGACATTATGAGGGCAGGAGCAATCTTCTCAGACTGAGGTTGAAGCACCAGAGGAGGGGGGACCAGTAATGAAGGATGACGTCGTTCTGAAGATGCTAAGGCAGGTTGCTTCCGGAGAGGTAAGCGTAGAAGATGCTCGGGATGCCCTCGAAGGGGTGAGCCTTAGTGAGGAGGCTTATGACACGGCTGTAAACCACGGGGTATTCAACGAAGCGTCGACTGGTTCGATTGTCAGAGCTAGCGTTTCACCTTCAGGCGACTCATGGCTAGTAATCCTGATTGGGCTTTGGGGAATTGTCTGGTCCCTATACTGGGCAGGTTCGTTGTCATATGGCCTCTACAACCATTGGGATCAGCAACTATTGTCCTTTTTCTTGGCAATGCTACTCCTAACTGTAATTATATTGGGAATGGTATACATGAAGTACGTCATGCCTGACATACTCATAGTGAAGCATCGTAGGGGGAAGTACATAACTCCAAAAGACCCTGATTCTTGGAAGGAGTATAAGGTGTGAACATGGCTCGAAAATTCAAGCTTAGACCTGTCGGAGAAAGCGACTCCGGATCTGTTGATGAAGCGCCTTTCATCGATAGGAGGGAATTCATGAGGCATTCGTTCAACACTGCAGCTGGGGTGATCACGGTAGCTAGCCTGGGCAGTGTCGGATTCGCGTCCCTACTGATGGGGCAGTCAGAATCATCGGGAGGTGACTCAGCCGTCAGATATTGGGTACCTACTGGCGCAGAGGATACTGTCTGGTACGGGGATAGCCATCTGGAGCAGATGACCTACCAGTCATTCGTGGATGCTGCAGCGAGCTCTTCGACTGGCATGGCAGCCGCACAAGGAGTGTGGTCAGGGCTACCAATAAATGCCATCTATGTCCCTCATGAAGAGAACAAGACCTCGCCCCTCGTGGAAAACAAGCCCCGATTCCAGTTCCTTGATGGCTACGCTGTGGACGGCGGATATGTGGGATCGGGATACGAGATGGATGATGACCCCCAGTTCGAGCCCCTCCGCATCCATGACAATCTGATCATCGTATTCTCGAGGTGCCCTCATCTTTGCTGCATCCCCGGATGGCAACTTGTGCAAAATGAGTTCACAGCGGATCAGTGGTTCCCCAATGGGACTGACTCCGGCGGTAACAAGCTATTCTGCATCTGCCATTCATCTAGATTCGATCCGACTGTGATTGAGAAGAATCGTAACACAAATCGTTCGGACGGTGCTCAATTCGAATACTTCGGAATAAAAAGGGCCGGTGGGCCGACACCTGTTGGGATGCCACTGGTTCCATTCGTGCTGAATGGGGATATGATCGAGGCCCTTCCTGACTTCAAAGACTGGTATGCATATTGTGACTGAGGTGAAAAAATGATTCAATTCTGGTTCTTGTGGCTATTCATTGCTATAGTAGTGGTTATTGTAGCCTTGACCTTGAGGAAGGAAAGAGAAGAAATGCCAAGAAAGGATATACTGAGGGCAGTTGAGACGAGTGCGGGAAGCATGGGGCTTGCTGAGAAGACTTTTCTGTGGGCATTTTCTTGGCTAGACACCAGGTTCAGGATTCAGGATTATTGGGGGATGAGCAGGGACGCATATTACGGGATGCACAGGCAAATGCCCATGACGCATGCTGAGAAATACAAACTCAGGATTATCTGGTATTGGTATCCATTGTATTGCCTTGGTGGAATTTCATTCCTAGCGTTCGTGATATTGGTCATCACAGGCACTGTGCTTGGTCTGTATTACGTCCCCGGCGGAGAAGGGGATCCAACCCCTGCTTACAGCAGCATGGAATTCATAATGACCCAGCTGCCGTTTGGATACATCATCCGTTCCATTCACCATTGGACTACGCATTTCATGGTTGCAGCTGTATTCCTCCACATGTGTAGAGTCTACTTCACTGGCGCATACAGAAACCCAAGAGAGTTGAATTGGCTTATTGGAGTGGCACTGATGTTCTTCACCATATTCTTTGGTTACTCTGGATACCTCTTGCCATGGGACAGTTTGGCCTTCGGAGCTGCTACAATTGGAATTAACATGGCTATGAGCACTCCACTTATCGGCGAGTGGGTTTCGAACGCCATGTTTGCTGGGACATCACTTTCAGGGCAGACTGTAACCAGGATGTACTTCCTTCACGTCTTCATTTTGCCAGTAGTGGTGACTGCCCTCATTCTGGCTCATCTGTTCATAGTTTGGGCACAGGGGATCGCTGAGCCGCACTGAGGTATAACTATGGGAATTGTAGAGAGGTTTGGAAGGATTGCTGATACGTACATCAGCGAACGCGATAAGCTACTTGAGGCCGAGACTGAAAGAACGAGGACTTTCATCGGGCACCCATTCTGGCCGACTGAGGTCCTCAGGGACACGATAATCCTCGCTTCCATTGTAATGGTCATAGCTTTCTACTCGTGGTTGATACCCCCGCCTCTCCATAGTGCGGCAGATCCATTCGCCCAAGCTGGGTTCGTTTTCCCGGACTGGTATGTTCTCTTCTCCTACGGGTACCTAAGGTGGGGCGAATATCTTCCGCAGTTCGTTATCCCGGCCGGACCGATTGGTGAATTCTTCGGATCCCCCGTGATCAACTGGAACTCAGCATGGTGGGGTGCAGCCATCACTGGATTGCCCGTTGGGATTCTAGCACTCCCTCCATTCCTGCCAGGCAGGGAGAAGAGAGGTGTCGAGGATCCTTGGTTCGCCACTGCTGGAGCGGTTTACCTAGCTCACGTTTGGTTCATCTCAGTGTTCTCCATCAACATCTTCCTCGACCTCTATGCGAAGGATCGTTCCGACTGGTGTTTCGTTGGAACCCATGGGGAATTCCTCTGCGGCAGGCAATCGCCATGGTCAGCAGAGGTGTTCAATGCGATACCGTGGATACTTACTGGAATTTTCTTATTCGCGATAATTTTCTTCCCACTAAGGAGGTCGCTCCTAAACTCAGTCGGCTCAAGAGTCACTCCTCAAATTGGGAGGCAGGTCGCCATAGGGTCCCTAATCGCAGCGGTATTGATCTCTGTTGTAACTTGGCCGATTTATGAGGGTGGCTTCTGGGACTATGGTGGCCTAGGGGCAATGGACGATGTGGAGGATCTTGACGAGATGAGAGGTCAACCGTCCGACACCCTGGTCCATATCGATCAAGGCAACGTCTGGGAGGTCTGGGAGGACGAATGCCTACTGTATGGACAAAGTTCCTACCTAGCTGCATGGTCCGGGTTAAGTAGTGACGAAGACCCTGCCGACTGGTGTGTGATACCAGCTGAGAATTGGGTGGATTGGGGACTCTATCAGCCTACGAAGCTGTATTTGATTGATTTTTCAGGAGCGAATGGGCATGCTGATTCCGAGTCAGGTAGGAACTCAGGAGAAGGGGCGGCGACATATACGGGAAATTCTGCAATGGATGAAGTTGGCTATGATGATTCGGTGACTTTCGAAGTGGAAGACCTCGGGGTATCATCTGTGCCTTTGGACGTAGGTTGCCTGTTCAGGACCACTGAGAGAGGCATTGGAGAACACTCACAAGACCTAGTACTCACTGATTCGAGTGGTGGTGTAGTTTGGCAGAATGACGGTGGCTCTTGCGAGTCTGCAACGGTTTACGTTGATTCTGGATCCACTTACACGATCTCATTCGCCACAACGACAACGGGTATGAACGGAAGTGTTGATGTTATCACCAGCTTCTCTGCTGTTGCTTTCCAACCACTTATTCTAGATGATGATGGGACGGCCCTAGTTCGATCCCAGAGTAGCTTGGATTCGACTCAGCTTTCGGATATGTCAGTAAAGAATCCAACTTATCACAAGAACCCAAAGAGCCTGGATGCAAAGCTGATCTATTCCCTATTCATACCGTGCCTGGGTGTTGGTGCAATTGTGTTCATGCTTATGCGCAGCATGGCTAGAGGATACGAATATGAGATGAATAAGTGCTACGGATGCGACCTTTGTGACGATGCATGTCCAGTTAGGCTATTCAATGCTGGAGACAAATTGAACATTATCTACAACACATGGAATAACGAGGACGACGGTGTTCCACTCTATTCGTGCCTAACATGTTCTGCTTGCACAAATGCTTGCCCTCAGCTGGTCGACTACGACTCTTATGTCGATATCAGGAGGAATATGATTGTAGGGGGGCCTCCTGCTTCGGAGATACCCCATACCGTACTCCAAGCAGTCCTTGCTGCAGAGGCAGAAGAGGATGCTGATGCGGACTTTGTGTCCGTCGAGGACTACCCAATAGACTCCAATATCGGGTATTACCCTGGATGTGTTGACTATCTTGACCAGGAAATGGTGTTCAGCCATGTTAACGAAGGATCGATGAACCTAGGAGATGCGACAACCTCGGCCTTCACACTATTCGAAGAAATGGGAGAGGAAGTAACATACCTAGGCAGGGACTTCCTGAAGTGCTGCGGGCATGACCAGAAGTGGCAAGGCATGACAGAAGTCTTCGAGAAACTCAAAGCCTACAATCAGAAGAAGCTCGGAGAGAGTGGCGTGGACACGCTTGTAACCTCCTGTGCAGAATGCTTCAGGACATTCGCCCTAGACTACGAACTCGATGAAATGAAGGTCATGCACACCACTGAATTCCTGATTGAAAATGGGTTCGATATGAATCTCAAGACAGAGGATGACGTCACAGTGACTTTCCACGACCCCTGCAGATTGGGCAGGCAGATGAATATCTATGACCAACCAAGGGATCTAATCGCGGGTGTGGAGGGTGTGGACCTAGTTGAGATGGAACATCATGGCGAGGACGCCTTGTGCTGCGGCGTTTCTAGTATGATGAGTTGCAACGAAAACAGTCGTGCACTTAGAGTTCAGAGATTCGACGAAGTGAACGCTGTCGGAGCTGACATAATGCTCACTTCCTGTCCCAAGTGCGTATCTCACTTCGAATGCCTGAAATTCGAAGGGGACCCTAGGCATGATTTCGAGATACTTGATGTTGTGAGCTTCCTAGCAAGGCAGGTTGAATCGGGCAAGGCCAATTAGATCCCACACAGCAATTAGGGGCCGCAAAGGTTTCAGATTTCCAGAGTGCTTGACCGCAGAATTGAGAAATAGTGACCGACAGGAAGGGGCGTGACAGGCATTCCGGACCTAGAGGCTAGAAGGGCTTCACAGCAGAAAAGGATTCGAATAATGCTCGATGCCATGAGGGCTGAAGACCAAGCTAAGCTCAAGGGTGGAGAGACAGCTGTAGCATGGGTCAAGGAAGAGCAGTGCATAGGTTGTGATCAATGCACCATAGTCTGTGACGATGATGCAATAGAGCTGTATGATACTCCTTTGGCTAGTCCGATAATGGAAATAGACGTGAACAGGAAGGCCAGAATTATCAGAGACGAATGTACTGGCTGCCAACTATGCGTTCTAGCTTGTCCCACAGATGCGATATTGATGATAGATAGGTGAACATATGGCTAAAGATGACCCAATTAGATTCGGTGCAGAATTCGGCCCCAAGAGGACAGACAGGACGAAGGGGGTTTCGCTCTCTACATTCAAGAGTCTGGTCTGGGTGTCAAATCTTGGCGGCCTAATTCTATGTGCTATTGCACTGGAACTAATGATTACCGGGCAATTCCTTCTTGGCCTTGGTTCGATGATCGCTGGTGTTGTAATCGCACTTTTCCCTTCGAACTACGAAATTGTCGGGATGGAAGAATCCTTGGGCCAAAGTGACGGGGCGGAACTGGAAGATGCCGAATGATAAATTCGATAGTTTCTCGATTGGTACCGAATTCCAGAAATTGGTCTGGAGAGAGTTGGTAGAAATCCCTTACGGGGAGACTAGGTCATACAAGGAAATAGCCGAGTTGATAGGGAGGCCCAACTCTTCAAGGGCTGTTGCTAGCGCATGTTCCAGTAATCCTTACGCGCCGGAAATACCATGTCATAGGGTAATTCGTTCTGATGGAAAGATAGGCGGATATAGTGGCCCAGGAGGAGTCTTTGGTAAGATAAAATTACTAGAGTCAGAGGGCGTAAATCTAGATTCGCGAAGGAATCAGAAGTAGATAATGAAGATGGCAAGGGATGCAACCGATGCAATGACCCATGCCATCACGTACGCAGACTGGCTCAACTCTTCACTGCCTTCATCGGCCATGCACCTTCGAGAGTAATGAAGGATGTAAATCTAACCCGGGCGATCATAGGAAGGGAGACATGATTACCAGTGCGGCCAGAGGTATGAGTACCATGGTTGCATTATCATCGATATACTTCAGGGAAGGAAGTTCACCAAGAACGGTCAGAGGTGCTAGGATTATTGCAGCAAGTAGGGGGGTTCCTAACCAAAAGTGGCAACCTACCCAAATGGAAAAAGAAACTACTGAGCCAGCAACAATAGCAGAGTTGAGATCCTTCTTGACTCGCTTGAACTCCCCCATCACTGGATCGACGAAGGTTAAGCCGAATATCAGAGGGATTCCGTAAAGTCCTCTTTCAAGGCCGCTTCCATCCCCCTCAGGGGATATCAAGAGGGCGAGAGAGACGGCGATCCCGCCCCACGCAAATGCGGAAATCTGTGATGCCTCATACTCTCTCTGGCCAATCACGACAATTCCCCACCTGAGCCTTATGAACTCAATTATTAGTATCGAAATAACGATCATACTCACGAGTTCCCTGGGAGTTGCTGAGAAATAGTCGCCCAATTCCTGCCCCTTTGCGTAGTAGGCCAGTGGAATTATCGACATCGCAAT
>CEQN01023522.1_pt1 | contig 32464 bp, 32 predicted proteins | sample 427011 | NCBI WGS metagenome assembly CEQN01 (sample SAMEA2621277, study PRJEB7988) | marine metagenome | biome: marine biome (ENVO:00000447); feature: deep chlorophyll maximum layer (ENVO:xxxxxxxx); material: "saline water (ENVO:00002010), including plankton (ENVO:xxxxxxxx)" | depth 120 m
TTTTAAAATACATTTTTTGTAATTCACATACTCTTTCTTCATGACCTTTAAGAGGATTTATTCCAGCACCCCCTAAAACACGACCGTTATTTTCTAAAATAAAATATTTCGAATTAACTCCATTAAACGCAATACTAAGCTGATCTAATTCAGGATCACTAAATGCTGTACCTATCTTGGGAGCTTTCATTTCAACAAAAACTTTTCTAATTATTTCAGCTATTTTATTATTGTCCTGATCTTTTATTTCTCGTATAATCATTGAATGAAATTTTAATTTAATTTTACATAATTTATATTAGATAAACAATTAATGTTATTAAACAATCGATTATTAATGGAAAGATGTTTACACCTAGCTAAAAAAGCAAATGGAAAAACATCTCCTAATCCAATGGTAGGATCTGTGATTGTTCATGACAATAAAATAATCGGAGAAGGTTATCATAAAGGAATAGGTGAAAATCATGCTGAAGTTGAAGCAATTAACAGTGTAAAGAATCAAAGCTTATTAGAACATTCAACTATTTATGTAAACTTAGAACCTTGTAATCATTTTGGTAAAACCCCACCCTGTTCAGATTTAATTATTAAAAAAAGAATACCAAAAGTTGTAATTGGCACTCTTGATCCAAATCCAAAAGTTGCAGGAAAAGGAATTCATAAATTAAGAGAATCCAATGTTGAAGTAAATGTTGGAATCCTGAAAAGAAAGTGTGAGGAAGTAAATAAAAGATTTTTTTGTTATCATCAAAAAAAAAGACCATACATTACATTAAAATGGGCAGAGTCAATTGATGGTTTTATATCTCCTAAAAATCAAATAAAAGGAAAAATTTTTTGGATAACTTCTTATGAATCAAGAAGACTGTCTCACAAATGGAGATCTCAAGAAGATTCAATTGCCGTTGGAATAAATACAATTATTAATGACAATCCAGAATTAACCTGCCGATATTTAAAGAGAAAATCACCAATCCCAATAATTATAGACCCAAAAAATAAAATAAATTCAAATTCTAAAGTTTTTAAAAAACATGAAAAAATCTTTCATTATGTAAAAAAGACCATTAAAGCTCAAAATAGACACAGCATAAAAATAGATTTTAAATATGGTGTTCAAGAAATACTAAATGATCTTTACAAAAAAAATATAAATTCAATTTTAGTTGAAGGTGGAACAAAAACAATTCAAAGTTTTATAAATGCGGATTTATGGGATGAGGCAAAAAGATTTATAGGAAAAAATCGAATTTGTGAAGGAGTTAAATCTCCAATCATTAAAAACACTTTTTTTGAAAAAAAAAATATTTCAGATGATATTCTCTTAAGCTATATTAACTATTAAATAAATAGTCTATATATAAAATCTGGACACCTTATTGGCTTATATGAAGAAGAGTTTAAAAAAGCTATTTTAGTATAACCCTCGCATATCAAATCTTTATTTTGATTTAAAACCTTATAATTAAACTCTAAGGATGCTTTTGGTAATTTCTCAATACCTATTTGAATAATTAATTCATCATCAAAAAAAGCTGGTTTTAGGTGTTTAAGAGATGATGATGCAACTGGCATTAAAACTCCATCCTGCTCAATTTTTTTATAAGAGACTCCAAGCTCTCTAAGCCAAGAAATTCTAGCATTTTCAAAAAATTTTAGGTAATTAGAATGGTGCATAAATCCCATTTGATCGGTATCTGAATATTTTACTCGAAAAGGTTCTGAAAAATATTTCATTTAAATGTTAAAAATTATATATTGTACTTAATTATTTTTTAAAATGTTAAGGGCTATAATGTCAAAAAAAAATTTTTAAAAGTCAAGAGTAAATTCTCTTTTTTTTTAAAAAATTTTAGTCAATATTTGTTTTAACATTGTTTTTTAGTTAAAAAATAATTATAAATATCATTTTACATATTAATACAATAGATGAATTCTATTAAATCTGAAGTTTGGAGTAAATGTTTGACTTTTATCAAAGACAACATCCCTTCTCAAGCATTCAAAACTTGGTTTGAGCCTATAGAAGCTATTAAACTTGAGGACAATGTCTTAAGCATCCAGGTTCCAAGTAAATTTTTCTATGAATGGTTGGAAGAACATTATGTTACTCTTTTAAAATCTGTTCTTGTTCAACATTTAGGACCTGATGCTCGACTTGTGTATGTTATCAAAATGGAAAACACTTTTGGAAATAAGCAACCATTCACTGAAAGTATTCCTAGTAATTACAGAAACCCTCTAAAACCTCAGGAAGTTTCAGCTCCGCTAACATCAAGAAGCCAAGAACTCAAAAATCCATTTATTATTCCTGGAATTAGGAATTTACAAATTGAGTCACAATTGAATCCAAACTACAGCTTTGAAAACTTTTTAGAAGGGGATGCAAACAGACTTGCCAGATCTGCTGGTCTTGCAGTTTCAAATAAACCAGGAGGCACATCATTTAATCCTTTATTAATTTTTGGTGGTGTAGGCTTGGGTAAAACTCATTTAGCGCATGCCATTGGAGTAGAAATTAAAGATAAGTATCCAGATAAAACAGTATTATATATTTCTGCTGAAAAATTCACTCAACAATATATTGATTCCGTGAAAAAAAATTCACGAAATGATTTTATTCATTTTTATCAAGTAATTGATGTACTAATTATAGATGATGTTCAATTTTTAAGTGGAAAATCTGGAACTCAGGATGTTTTCTTTCATATTTTTAATCACTTACATCAAAATGGCAAACAAGTTATTCTTACATCTGATAAAGCTCCAGTCGATATGCAAGATATTGAGCAAAGATTATTATCAAGATTCAAATGGGGATTATCTGCTGAACTTCAATCACCTGATTTTGAAACCAGAATTTCTATAATTAAAAATAAATTATTTAGAGATGGTGTTAATATTGAAGACAATATAATTGAGTATGTTGCAAAAAATATTAAAACTAATATCCGCGAATTAGAAGGAGCTATAATATCCTTAATTGCTCAATCCTCATTCAATAAAATTGAAATAACGATTCAATTAGCTCAAGAAATTGTGAATAAATTTGTAAAAAACAACAAACGTGAGGTTTCAATTGATTATATACAAAAGGTTGTGTCTGAATATTTTCAAATGGATGTATCAACACTTCAATCTAAAACAAGAAAGCGACATATAGTTCAAGCAAGGCAACTTGCAATGTACTTTGCAAAAAAATTCACAAAAGCATCTCTAGCTAGCATAGGGTCTCAAATTGGCAAAAGAGACCACGCCACTGTTCTGCATGCCTGTAAGACTGTAGACAACTTAAGCTTTACAGACAAACAGTTTAGAAAATATGTTGAGGATCTAAATCAAAAACTAACAATATAAATTCTGCTATCCATTCTGTTAGAGTTTTAATGGTCTGTTTGGGAAACATTTGTAGATCCCCAATAGCAGAAGGTGTTTTAAAAAAATATCTTCCAAAAGATGTTTTTTTTATTGATTCAGCTGGAACCTCATCATATCATGTGGGTTGTAAACCAGACCATAGAAGTATTGAAGTTGCAAAACGGTATGGTATTTTTATTGAAAATCAAAAATGCAGACAATTTAATGTTAATGATTTTAAAAACTTTGATCATATTTTTGTAATGGACAAAAAAAACCTTTATCAAGTCTTATCATTATTAGATGATTCTAAATATTCAAAAAAAGTTCAGCTACTTTCAAAAGAAGAAGTATCTGACCCCTTCTATGGAGGCATTAATGAGTTTGTAGATTGTTTTAAATTAATTGATAAAGCATGTAAAAAATTAGCTGAAAAACTTTTAAGTAATGATTAAAGGACTTGCTCATTCAATCAAAACAAATATTGAAGTATTGCATCAAATCCTTTTTCACCATTAAATTTTAAAAATTCATTTCTAATTATGAAAAAAGATAATTTCAACGATAAACTTTCTTTTTATTAATCCAACGAACATATTTTTTCTTATTAATATTATGCTCTCTTAAATTCTTTCCAAAAAGATGATACCCCCTATTTTCAGGATCTGCGACAAAATATAAATATTTATGAGTTTCAGCATTCAATACAGCATCAATAGCATCAAGGTCTGGCATACAAATAGGTCCGGGAGGCAACCCTTTATTCCTGTATGTATTAAATTCAGATTTTATTCTTAAATCCTTATATAAAACTCTTCTAATTTTAGTATCAAAATTTCCAAGCTTCATTTTAAGAGCATAAATAACCGTAGGGTCAGCCTGTAATCGCATACCTTTATTTAATCTATTCAAATAAACACCTGCAATTCTTGGTCTTTCATCTTTCATTTGAGATTCTTTTTGAACGATAGATGCTAAAACCGAAACTTCTTTCTGAGATAAACCGATTTGTTTTGCTTTAGATATCCGATTTTCATTCCAAAAATTATTATAAGATTCTAACATTTTATTTCTAAAAGTCTCAGGACTTACATCCCAAAAAAAATCATATGTATTAGGCAAATACATTGAAATTGCATTAATTATATCAAATCCATTATGATCAATAAAGCTCTTGTCTTTAAAAGACTTTAATAATACTGAGCTATCTAAAGCAATTTGTTTTGATACTCTTCCAGCCAAATTTTCTAATCTTTCATGATTATTAAACGTAACTTTAACTGATTGACTATTACTTCTTAAATTATTTATAATTTCATTATTATTACTATTCTTAGGAATGATATATAAACCTGACTTTATATTTGATGAATAACCTTTTTTTTCTGCAGCTATAGAAAAATAGTAAGAAGATTTAATATAAGGTCTAATTTGATTATTTAACGTGACAAAATTGGTATTAGGTTTAATATATAATTTAATACTTTCAGAATCAAAATTTGTATTATCAACAAAAAAAATATTGTAAAATCTATATCCTAAAAGAGATCCTAGCAATAATAGCAAACTAAAAATAGATATAAAAAAACTCCGAATAGCACTATTCATTAAATTCTCTTTTCATAAAGATTGTTATTTACTTTCACAAAACCAGATTTCTTAAACAATTTAAGACTTTTTATATTATTTGAACTTATGGTAGCATTCAACTTATTAATACCAATTTTTTTTATACAATAAGATTCTAATAACTTAATAGACTCATAACCTATACCCTTGCTTCTAAATTTATCTAAAACTACTATTCCAACATAAGCTTTATTTTGAGATGAATTATATTTAAATAAATCAACAAAACCCAAAACATTAATTTTGGATGATGTAATCACAAATCTTTTTTGTTTTGCTTCAAAAATTGATTGAATTGATGCATTTTTGATATAGTTTTTTATTGTTGATTTTGTAAATGGTTTATTTTGAATAGAATAATTCCATAAATTTTTATCATTTTCTGTTTTTAAAAGAATTTCAAGATCTGAACTTTTCAAATTTCGAATAAATATTTTCATGCTCAAATATTAATTTCTCCTTTAAAAATCATATCAACTGGCCCTTCTAAGAATATCTCTGAGTAACTTTTTTCAAATTTAAATAAAACTTTAAGCTCCCCTCCTTTAGTTATGATTTTAATTTCTCTATGTTTTGTTCTTCCAAGATAGTGCATTGCAATAGCAGATGCAACAGCACCAGTTCCACATGAAAGAGTTTCATTCTCAACACCTCTTTCATAAGTTCTTATTTTAAATTCTTTTTTAGAAACCTTTTCAACAAAATTTACATTAACACCTTGAGGGCGGAACATTTTTAAATTTCTGATTTTAAATCCACTTTCCTTAACATCAATTAAATCTATGTCTTTTTTTTCAATCATTAGATGAGGGGATCCAGAGTTTATAAAAATATTACCATTTTTAACTAAAACCATTTCAATATCAATCATTTTTAGAGTTACTGAATTGATTTTGTTGATTTTTGCATAATGTAAGCCATCAACAGCATAAAAAAAAGTATCAGATTTAATTATACCTAACAAGTTTGCAAAATGAACTACACATCTTCCTCCATTACCACACATTGAACTAATTTTTCCATCACAATTATAATATGACATTTCAAAGTCATATTTATTGTGATTCTTAAGTACAATAAATCCATCAGCTCCAACACCAAAATTTCTATCACAAAACTTCTTAATTTCACTCGATGAAAATGAGTAATTAATTTTTCTATTATCTAATAAAATAAAATCATTACCAGCTCCTTGATATTTGTAAAATGTTATTTTCATGTGAAATCAAAAATAGTTAAAAACAAGTTAAAGGTTAACAGATATAAACACATCTTAATTAATTTTACAATGTTAAATTCATATATAATGAAATCAAATTTTAAATTAATATCTATAGCATTAGTATCTAGTTTTATAACTTTAATTCTACATGATAGAATTCAACATAAAGAATTTAATGATATAAATTTTGTTGAAAACTACCCCCCAACTACGCCTTATAACTATGTCAATTTTAGCTCTAGTACAGAAGAGACGAATTTTACAATTGCTGCTAGTAAAACTATAAATGCTGTTGTTCATATAAAAAATACAAGTAACTATGAAGATTCAAAAAGCTGGCTATATAATTTATACGGTGATTCAGCGCCAAAAAAAATTGGTAGTGGATCAGGAGTAATTATTTCTCCAGATGGTTATATTATTACTAACGAGCATGTTATAGAAGGTGCATCAGAAATTGAAGTTACCATTAACAATAATAAAGCGTTTAAAGCAAAAATAATCGGATCTGATCCATACACTGATATTGCTGTATTAAAGATTGAGCCAAAATCACCATTAAGCTATATTCCCTTTGGCGATTCAGAATCTTTGAAGATTGGAGAATGGGTTTTAGCTGTGGGAAACCCATTTAATTTAAATTCTACTGTCACTGCCGGTATCGTTAGTGCCAAATCAAGAGATCTAAATAAAATGGATAGAAAAAATCAATCATTTATCCAAACTGATGCAGCAGTAAATCAAGGAAATAGTGGAGGTGCACTAATTAACACCAATGGTGAACTAGTAGGAATTAATACTGCTATTTCTTCAATGACTGGAGGTTTTGTTGGTTATTCGTTTGCTGTGCCTAGCAATCTAGCTAGAAAAGTTTTTGAGGATATACTAGAATATGGGAATGTTCAAAAAGGTTTGTTGGGAGTTTCTGGAAATGCTTTAGATCAAAATCTTGCTAAAAAACTTAACATTAATGAAACTGAGGGGTTTTTTGTTAACAGCGTAGAACCAAAACTTGGTGCTGAAGCAGCTGGTATAATTAAAAATGATATAATTATAGAAATTGATAATGTTAAAATTAATAAGTTCTCAGACATGTCAGGCTACTTATCAACAAAACGCCCTGGAGATAATGTTAGAGTTAAATACATTAGAAATGGTAAAGTTTTAAAAACAAATGTTATTCTTAAAAAAATTCTAAGAACAATTTTTTTAGGAATGGAGTTAAAAAATATTTCTAAAAAAGATAAAAATATAATTGAGAATAATAAAGGAGGAGTCTTGATTACTAAAATTCAAAATTCCAGACTCTATAACTTAGGAATCGACAAGAACTATATATTACTTAAAATTAATGATAGTGAAATTAATGATATTGGAGAAATAGATAGAATAAATATAGAATCAATTAGATCTATATTGTTTGTAAGTCCATCTGGAGAAAAAGAAAGGATAATTTTTGAATAGCTCTTATTTATATAAATTAGATGAGATTAAAAACTATTTTAATTAATTATTATGCGTATTGATATTATAACGCTTTTTCCAGAACTTCTTAAAAGTCCATTTGATTCATCTATTGTTAAAAGAGCAAAAGAATCTAAAATTTTAAAAATTTTTTTTCACAACCCTAGAGATTTTACTGAAACTAAATATAAACAAATAGATGATTATCAATATGGTGGTGGACCTGGAATGGTTATGATGATTGAGCCAATAGTGAAATGTATTAGAAAGCTTGAATCAAAACGAAATTATGATGAAATAATTTATTTAACTCCTGATGGAAAACCTTTAAAACAAAAAATGTGTAATAAATTATCAAATAAAAATAATTTAATTATGCTTTGCGGACATTACAAGGGAATTGATCAAAGAATACGAGATCATTTTATAACCAAAGAAATATCAATTGGAGACTTTGTTCTATCTGGTGGTGAAATAGCAGCAGCATTACTTTGTGATTCAATAGTAAGACTAATTCCAGGAGTTCTAGGCAATGAATCTTCTGCCCTATCCGATAGTTTTCAAGATGGAATATTGGCTCCTCCTATATACACTAGACCTGCTGAATTTGATGGAATGAAGGTTCCTGAAGTACTTTTGTCAGGTAACAAATCAAAAATTGAAAAATGGAGAGAAGATAAATCAATTGAGTTAACTAAAAAATTAAGACCTGACTTGTTAAGTGATTAAATACTAATCCAATTTTTCTTTTAAGTAAAAATAAAGTATTTTTGCCGGGCAAAACAACCACTGGCGAAAATCGTGAATGTTGTTTCGCTTAATTTCAATATAAAAATCATGTCAACGTTAATAGATTACGTTCAAAAAGAATTCATTAAAAAAAATGATTTTCCAATATTTTCCTCTGGTGATACAATAACAGTTTTTTATCAAATTCGAGAAGGTGAAAAAGTAAGAACCCAGTTTTTTAAAGGGGTTGTCATTCAAATAAAAGGTAAAAGAGAGTCGAAAACATTTACCATTAGAAAAATGTCTGGAACAATTGGTGTCGAAAGAATATTTCCATTTAACCTTCCAACTATTGAAAAAATAGAAATAAACAATCAAGGAAAAGTAAGACGTTCTAGAATTTTTTATTTTAAAAATCTTCGAGGTAAAAAAGCAAGAATTAAAGAAATTGTTAAAAAATAATTTTAAAACCGCTTCAATAGCGGTTTTTTATTTCACACTGTTAAAACCAAATCAAATTATAAATAGTTTGTTATTGTATATTTGCGTTCATAAATTATAATTAGAAGATATAATGCCTAAAATAATAGTAAAAAACCCTGTAGTTGAAATAGATGGAGATGAAATGACAAGAATAATATGGAAGTTTATTAAAAAAAAGTTAATTACTCCATATATTGATTTAGATATAAAGTATTTTGACTTAGGTATAAAAAATAGAGATTTTACTGATGATCAAGTAACTATAGAAGCTGCAAACGCAATTAAAAAATTCAATGTTGGGATAAAGTGTGCTACTATAACTCCCGACGAGCAAAGAGTTCAAGAATATACCTTAAAAAAAATGTGGAGATCACCTAATGGCACTATAAGGAACATTGTAGGAGGAACTGTTTTCAGAGAACCTATTATAATGAAAAATGTTCCAAGATATGTCCAGGGATGGACAAAACCAATTTGTATAGGAAGGCACGCTTTTGGGGATCAATATAAGGCAACAGATATTGTTACCCATGGAAAAGGAAAGCTAACTATGACATTTACTCCAGAAAATGGAGAAAAATCAAAATCTTGGGAAATTTATAATTTCGAAGAAGATGGGGTTGCAATGGGAATGTACAACGTAGACTCATCAATATATGGTTTTGCTAGATCATGTATGAATAGAGCTCTTGATAAAAAATGGCCACTTTATTTATCTACAAAGAATACAATATTAAAAGCATATGACGGAAGATTCAAAGATATTTTTCAAGAGGTTTTTGAAAACGAATTTGAAGAACTATTCAGAAATGAGAATATAACATATGAACATAGGCTAATTGATGATATGGTTGCTGCAGCAATGAAATGGGAAGGTGGTTTTGTTTGGGCATGTAAAAATTATGATGGAGATGTGCAATCAGACACCGTTGCTCAAGGATTTGGATCTTTGGGTTTAATGACCTCAACTCTTGTAACCCCAGACGGAAAAACAATGGAGGCTGAAGCTGCTCATGGAACAGTAACAAGACATTATAGAAAACACCTCAAAGGAGAAGCAACATCAACAAATCCGATTGCGTCTATTTTTGCCTGGACAAGAGGTTTAGCTTTTAGAGGAAAATTAGATGGTAATCATGATTTAATAAATTTTTGTGCTTTACTTGAACGTGTTTGCATTGAGACGGTCGAAAGTGGAAAAATGACAAAGGACCTCGCATTGTTAGTTTTTAATAATGATCTAACCAAAGAAAACTATCAAACAACAGAAGAATTTTTAAACGAAATTAAATTAAGCTTGGAAAAAAAATTATCCTAATAAAATTTCATGGATTATAAAAAAATAACTGAACAGGATTCTTCTTACAATGACATAGAAAAAAAATCTGTAAATCAAATAATTAATGAAATTCACAAAGAAGATTTTAATGCCCTAAAAGCAATAAAAGAATTGATTCCGATAATTGAAGAAGTAATAAAAAAAATAGTTATACAATTAAAAAGCGGTGGTCGTCTATTTTATATTGGAGCTGGAACAAGTGGGAGGTTAGGGGTTTTGGATGCTTCTGAATGCCCACCAACTTTTGGAACCGATCCTGATCAAGTAATTGGTATAATTGCAGGAGGAGATGAAGCTCTAAAAAATTCTATTGAAGATGCAGAAGATAATTTTATAAATGGATGGGAAGAATTAAAGAAATATAAAATAAATTCAAAAGATTTTGTGGTTGGAATTGCCGCTTCTGGATCTACACCTTTTGTTGTTGGAGCTTTAAAAAATTGTAAAGAAAATAAAATTCCAACTGCTTGTATTTGCTCCAACCCCAATAGTCCCATTACATTATTTTCTGATTATCCAATTGAAGTTGTTGTAGGGCCTGAATATATTACCGGTAGCTCAAGAATGAAAGCTGGAACATCACAAAAACTTATTTTAAATATGATCTCAACAACTACTATGATAAAATTGGGACATATCAAGGGTAATAAAATGATAGATATACAAATTAGTAATGAAAAACTTATCGATAGAGCATGTAGAATTATCCAAGAAAATTTAAAAATTAATTATCAAACTGCCTCTGAATTATTAAAACAACACAAAAGTGTTAGAAATGCAATTAATTCTTATAAAAATGAATAAATTAAAATTTATAAAAGGATTAAAAAAAATTACTTTAGCAATTCTATTTGCTTTTACAGGTCCAGTTTTGATTTACATGTCTTTTCAAAATAAAGGTCATGATTTTTATTATTATGTCCTTTTTATAGGACTAATTATTTCTGGATTATCAATATTATTAGGCTTCTCAGGTATATCTAATTTAACAAATGGATTATTAAATAAACCTAAAAAGAAAACAGATAATTAACTCTAACTTTTGTTAAAATTTATTGTAAGCTTATCTTTGCTTACAACTTCAAAACTGATTATGATCAAAATTACTTTTCCTGATGGTGCAACAAAAGACTATGAAGTTGGAGTATCTGTATTAGATATTGCTAAATCAATAAGTGATGGGCTAGCTAGAAATGTCTTGTCTGCAAAATTCAATGATCACATTGTAGAGACTTCCACAATAATTAATGAAGATGGCAATATACATTTCTACACATGGGATGATGACCAAGGCAAAGCCGCCTTTTGGCATTCTTCTGCGCATGTTTTAGCGGAGGCTATTCTTTCTATTTATCCTTCAGCAAAACTTACCATTGGTCCTTCAATTGAAAATGGTTTTTATTATGACACTGATTTTGGTGATAAAGTTTTTTCTGAAAAAGATTTAACTGACCTTGAAAATAAATTTATTGAATTTGCAAGAAAAAAATCAGTATTTAAAATTAGGAAATGTTCTAAGTCTGAAGCATTAAATTATTATAAAAAAATTAATAATCAATACAAAGTAGAGTTAATAAACGATTTAGAAGATGGTACTATTACGTTTTGTGATCATTCTAATTTCACCGATTTATGTAAAGGAGGACATATTCCAAATACTGGTCTAATCAAAGCCGTTAAGCTAACTTCAGTTGCTGGAGCATATTGGAGAGGTGATGAAAACAAGCAACAACTTACTAGAATATATGGAATTTCATTTCCTAAAAACAAAGAACTTATTAAGTATCTTGAGATCATTGAAGAAGCTAAAAAAAGAGACCATAGGAAAATAGGAAAAGAATTAGAATTATTTACATTCTCTCAAAAAGTAGGAATCGGTCTTCCTTTATGGTTGCCCAAAGGAGCTGAATTGAGAGAAAGACTCGAAAACTTCTTAAAAACTGCTCAAAAAAAGGCTGGATATGAACAAGTAATTACTCCACACATAGGAAATAAAGATCTTTACATAACTTCGGGACATTTTCAAAAATATGGCTCAGACAGCTTTCAACCTATTGAATCTCCGGCTGAAAATGAAAGTTTTTTATTAAAACCAATGAACTGTCCTCATCACTGTGAAATATATAAATCAAAACCATGGAGCTATAAAGAACTTCCAAAAAGATATGCCGAATTTGGTACTGTTTATAGATATGAACAAAGTGGTGAACTTCATGGTTTGACAAGGGTTCGAAGTTTTACTCAGGATGATGCTCATATTTTTTGTACACCTGATCAACTAAATCAAGAATTCAATAATGTCATTGACCTTGTTCTTTATGTTTTTAATTCTTTAGGATTTAATGATTTCATTGCACAAGTTTCACTTAGAGATAAGAATAATCCTGACAAGTATATAGGAAGTCCACAAAATTGGGATTTAGCAGAAACGGCAATTATAAACTCTGCAAAACAAAAAAATCTTGAATATATAATTGAATATGGAGAAGCTGCCTTCTATGGGCCTAAATTGGATTTTATGGTCAAAGATGCATTAGGAAGAAAATGGCAACTAGGAACAATTCAAGTCGATTACAACTTACCTGAAAGATTCGAATTAACTTATAAAGGAGATGACAATAAGCTACACAGGCCGGTAATGATACATAGAGCACCATTCGGAAGTTTAGAAAGATTTGTTGCTATATTACTTGAACATACTGGAGGAAATTTTCCAATTTGGCTTGCACCAGAGCAGGTAATAATTTTGTGTGTAAGTGAAAAACATGAAAAATACGCTAAAAAAGTTTTAAATTTCTTAGAAAATAACGAAATTCGCGCCTCCTTAGACATTCGAAATGAGACTATAGGAAAAAAAATACGTCAAGCAGAAATGAATAAAATTCCTTTCATGTTGATAGTAGGTGAAAAAGAACATAAAAATCAATCTGTTTCTGTAAGAAAACATAGAGAAGGTGATTTAGGAAGTAAGTCGACTAAAGATTTAGTTGAATTAATAAAGATAGATGTGGAGAAAAGCATGTCAAATCTTAAAAATAATTAAAAGTTAGAAGTCATAGCAATTCGAAGAAGAAGAACGAATAGACCAGGAAGGGTAATTAAAGAAAATCCTCATTTGATTAATGAGAAAATTACAGCTCATGAAATAAGGTTAGTAGGTGAAAACATTGATGTTGGTGTTTACAAGCTTCCTCAGGCTCTTTCTATTGCAAGAGAACAAGGCTTAGATTTAGTTGAAATTTCGCCAAAAGCAGTGCCTCCTGTTTGTAAGATTTTGGAATATAAAAAGTTTTTATACGAACAAAAAAAACGTGAAAAATCACTAAAATCAAGAGCTAGCAAAGTTGTTATAAAAGAAATTCGCTTCGGCCCACAAACCGATGATCATGATTATGAATTTAAAAAGAAACATGCAGAAAAGTTTTTAAGAGATGGTGCCAAACTTAAAGCTTTTGTTTTTTTTAAAGGACGATCAATAATTTTTAAAGAACAAGGTCATATTCTACTTCTAAGATTAGCACAAGATCTTGAAGAATGGGGAAAAGTTGAACAACTTCCTGAATTAGAAGGTAAAAGAATGATAATGTTTATTGCTCCAAAGAAAAAATAGAAAAATTTATAATTAGAGGTTATGCCAAAAATGAAAACAAAATCAAGTGCAAAAAAAAGATTTAAAATTACTGGTTCTGGTAAGATTAAAAGAAAGCACGCATTTAAAAGTCACATCTTAACAAAGAAATCAAAAAAAAGAAAACTATCCTTAACGCATTCAGGATTAGTTCATAAAAGTGATGAAGAAAATATTAAAGTTCAATTACGTTTAAAGTAATTTTCTTTAATGGTAAAACAATTTTTTAAACATGAATATTGGCTTTAAGAACATAAAAGGTCGCCAAATTCAAAAATATTTATAATTATGCCCAGATCAGTAAATTCAGTCGCATCAAGATCAAGAAGAAAAAAAATATTAAAACTAGCTAAAGGTTATTTTGGAAGACGAAAAAACGTTTGGACAATTGCTAAAAATGCAATCGAAAAAGCAATGTCATACGCATACAGGGACCGAAAAAATAATAAACGAAACTTCAGGTCACTTTGGATTACAAGAATAAATGCTGGAGCAAGATTAAATGGTATGACTTATAGCCAATTTATGGGAAAAATTAAATCTAATAATATTGATCTAAATAGAAAAGTTCTTGCAGACCTTGCAATGAATCATCCAGAAGCATTTAAAGCTATCGTAAATAAAGTCAAATAAATTTTTAAAATAGAGCTCTACATAATTTTTTAGCTCAGATCACATATGTACAAAATATACCATAATCCAAGGTGTAAAAAATCTAGAGAGGCTATTGAATTTCTTAAAAAGAATAATATTGACCATAAAATAGTTTTATATATAGATACAAAGCTTAATCCTGAGGAAATTAAAATAATTCTTGACAAACTTAAAGTTGATCCAAAAAAACTGATCAGAACACATGAAAAAATATGGAAAGAGTCATTTAAAATGCAAGATTTAAATAATGCTGAACTTATAAATATTTTAAGTGAATACCCAAGAATAATGCAAAGACCAATTGTAACATTCAAAAAAAAGGGTGTCATTGCAAATCCAATTGAAAACCTTAAGAGATTTATCGAATTTGCTTAAACCTTTTAATTACAATTTTGTCTAAAATTAAATTAACCGCACATTAAATTAATTTTTAATGAAGAGAACTCTTTGGATTGTATTTTTTTTCAACATAATATTTTTTTCCAATGCCCAGACGCCATCAAATTTATCTTTTCAAAAAATAAATATAAAAGGTGTTGTTGTTGATAAAGAGACAAGACAACCACTTAATTATGCAACGATATCATTAACTAATTTATCACGTCCTGAATTGGTTCAAGGGGGAATTACAGATTCAAAGGGAAGTTTTAATATTAATATTTGGGCAGGAAAATATACTCTTTCAATTGAATACATTTCTTTTAAGAAATATATTCAAGAAAATTTAGTTATTAGAGAATCATTAGATTTAGGAGAAATAGAACTTGAAGTCGAAGTAAATGCTTTGAATGAGGTTGAAGTGATGGGTGAAAGAACAGAGGTTGAAATTAGATTAGATAAAAGAATTTATAATGTCGGTAAAGATATAACTGTAAGGGGAGGCTCTGTTACTGATGTTCTTGAGAATGTTCCCTCAGTCTCAGTTGATGTTGATGGAGCTGTTTCTCTTAGAGGAAATAATAATGTAAGAATATTAATTAATGGAAAACCATCTGGTTTAGTAGGGATTTCAGGACCTCAAGGCTTGAGACAACTACCTGCAGAATCAATAGATAAAGTTGAAGTCGTTACATCACCTTCAGCAAGATATGATGCTGAAGGAACTGCTGGAATTTTAAACATTATTTTAAAGAAACAGGAGTTAATAGGTTTTAATGGAAACTTTTCCTTAAATACTGGATATCCCAGAAGCAATAGGGGTTCAGCGTCACTCAATTGGAGAACTCAAAAACTGAACATTTTTAGTACGACAACTATTGGTGATTCTCAAACAAGGGGAAACTATTTAAACAATAACGAGTATTTTAATCAATTTAGTGAAAGCAAGTATTTAAATGAAAAAAGAAATAATAGACGTAATAGAAAAAGTATTTTTAATAATCTTGGAATTGAATATTATATAAATGATAATAGCTCTCTTACATTGAGTGGTTTTTATAGAACAAGTGATAATTCAAATTTTACAACTAATGACATTAATGAGAATAATCTATCAGGAAATATAGTCAGTTATATTCAAAGAATTGAAGATGAAAAAGAACAAGATGACTCTTTTCAATATTCATTGGATTATGACAATAAGTTTGATGATACAGGTCAAAAACTTACTGCTAGAATTCAATATGAGGAGAGCTTAGAAAATGAATTAGGAGACATTGAATCAACTACCAAATTACCTGGTCTTCTACCCTCTTTATTTGAAAAAGTTTCAACACTTGAAAATCAAAAAAGATTTTTACTACAATCAGACTATGTTTTACCAATCAATGAAAATATTCAGTTTGAAATCGGTTACAGAGGAAGATTTAATACTCAAACAACAGATTATGAGGTTAGCTATTTAGATCCCGAATCTCAAGAAAATTTATCTCCAATTTATAAGCCAGACGAAAACCTTTCAAATGTTTTAACTTATAAAGAATATGTTAATGCTTTTTATTCTCAGTACGGCCAAAAAATTAATAAGTTTTCTTATTTAATTGGTCTTCGAATGGAACATTCAAACATTCAAGTAAATCAACAAACTACATTAGAATATTCTCAAAGAAAATATACGGATGTTTTTCCTACAATTAATCTATCATTCGAAGTTAATGATATGGAAAATTTCATCTTAGGTTACAGTAGAAGAATTAGAAGACCAAGATCTAGATATATTAATCCTTTTCCTTCAAGATCAAGTGTAACAAATATTTTTCAAGGTAATCCTAATATTAATCCAAGCTATTCAAATACTTTTGATTTAGGTTATCTTAAAAGGTGGGATAAATTCACTTTCAATAGTTCTATTTACTTTCAAAGATCTACAAGAGTATTTACATTTATTACTCAAGACACTGGACAAACAGTTGTCATTTCTGGAAATACAAATGATCCTACAAGCACTGTTTTGGAGGTGCCTGTCCTTAAACTTAGTCCAATCAACCTATCAAAAAATAATAGAATTGGGACTGAATTTAATATAACCTATACTCCATCAAGGAAAATAAGATTGAATGGAAATTTTAACTTATTTAATTTAGAAACAATAGGAACCTATAATGGCACGAGTTTCGATGCAGAAAACTTAAGTTGGTTTGCAAGGATTAATTCTACAATTAAACTTCCTTATAACATCGATTGGCAAACAAGAATTTTTTATAGTGGACCCAGAGTTACAGCTCAAAGTAAAAGCAAATCAATATTTTCGATGAGCGGCGCACTTAATAAAGACATTTTAAAGGAAAAAGGAACCATTTCATTTAGAGCTAGTGATATTTTTAACTCATCAAAAAGAATAACCGAAACCAGAACACCTACTTTTTTTAGTTATGGAGAATTTCAATGGAGGCAACCAACATTTATTGTAACATTCACATATAGGTTAAATCAGAAAAAAAATCAAAATAATAGAACTCAAATGAATCAAGGAAGTGGTGAGGAATTCGATTTTTAAAAACTAAGATTTTATTTTTTTTGAATTTCTCCACTCGTTAAAAGATTCCAAAGCGGAGCCGAAGAGCCAATATGGAATTGCAAACATTAATAAAAAAATCATTAGCCAAAACCCTATTGTTAAAATAGATAAAAAGGCAAGGAAACCTAAATATTGATCGAATTCAAACATAAATAATTATATTTCTACAAAAATACAACAATTATCTTTTTTTTAATGAAAAATATAAATTTTTGATTTATGTATTTTTGTACTTTAATAAGGTTTTATGAAATATCGAATAGAGAAAGACACACTTGGAGAAGTGAAAGTACCTAAAAACGTTTACTGGGGTGCTCAAACAGAAAGATCCCGAAATAATTTTAAAATTGGCCCTTCTGCATCGATGCCAATGGAAATAATCTATGGTTTTGCTTATCTAAAAAAATCAGCTGCTTTTACAAATCATGAATTAGGAGTTCTATCGATTGAAAAAAGAGATTTAATTGCTAAGGTTTGTGATGAAATTATTAATGGTGATCATGATGATCAATTTCCTTTAGTTATATGGCAAACTGGATCAGGAACTCAATCTAATATGAATATTAATGAAGTTATTTCAAATAGAGCACATGTAATTAAAGGAAATAAATTAGGTCTAGGAGATAAATTTTTAAACCCAAATGATGACGTAAACATGTCTCAATCATCAAATGACACTTATCCAACTGCAATGCATATTGCTGCCTACAAAAAAATAATGGAAGTAACCATTCCGGGTGTTTTAAAACTAAAAAATTCTTTAGAAAAAAAAGTAAAAGAATTCAAGTCTATTGTAAAAATTGGCCGAACACATTTAATGGATGCAACTCCCCTAACTCTTGGTCAAGAATTTTCAGGGTATTGTTCTCAACTTAAGCACAGTATTAAAGCAATCAATAATACTCTGACTCACTTATCAGAACTTGCAATTGGTGGAACAGCCGTAGGAACTGGAATAAATACTCCAAAAGGATATTCAAAAAGAGTTTCAAAACACATAGCAAATTTTACAGGATATCCTTTTATTTCTGCTGAGAATAAATTTGAATCATTAGCTGCTCATGATGCAATAGTAGAGACTCACGGTGCATTAAAACAACTTTCTGTGGCTTTAAATAAAATTGCGAACGACATCAGAATGTTATCTTCTGGACCTAGATCTGGAATTGGAGAAATTTTACTTCCTTCAAACGAACCTGGAAGTTCCATTATGCCAGGAAAAGTAAATCCAACTCAATCTGAAGCATTAACAATGGTGTGTGCAAAAGTCATGGGTAATGATGTTTCAGTTAGTATTGCTGGAACACAAGGTCATTTTGAATTAAATGTTTTTAAACCTCTTATGGCGTCTAATATTATTGAATCTGCATCACTTTTAGGTGATGCATGTTCTAGTTTTGCAAGTAATTGTGTTGATGGCATTAAAGCAAATAATGAAAGAATATTAGAGTTAGTCAATAACTCATTAATGTTAGTTACTGCACTAAATACTAAAATTGGATATTATAAGGCTGCTGAAATTGCTAATAAAGCTCATAAAGAAGGATTAAGCCTGAAAGAAGCATCAATAAGCTTAGGTTATCTTACCGAAAAAGAATTTGATAAATGGGTGAAACCAGAGTTAATGACAAAAAATAATGAGTGATTTTCAAATAATTCCTTTTGAAAATAAGTTTGTACATCATTTTATCAATTTAAATCTAGAATGGCTCGAATCATATTTCAAAGTGGAACCATATGATATAAAAATTTTGAATGAATGTAAAAAAACAATTATAGATAAAGGAGGATACATCTTCTTTGGAAAAAAGAAAAATAAAATTATCGGAACATTTGCATTTATAAAAAAAAATAAAAACTCATATGAACTTTCAAAAATGGCTATAAAAAAAGAAGAAAGAGGAAAAGGATATGGAAGTAAAATGCTTGAATTCGCAATTCTATTTGGTAAAAATAATAACTGGAATGAAACCTACTTATACTCAAATACTAAACTAAAAAATTCAATTTATTTATATAAAAAATATGGTTTTAAAAAAACAGAAATAGGTAATAGTCCTTACCTTAGAGGTAATATTCGAATGGCATTTAAATATTGAGGTTTTTAAAACTTAATTTCTAGACAGTTTTTTATACTGAATTCTTTTGGGAAGTATTTCTGATCCTAATCTAATTTTTTTATTTTCTTGATAATCAGAGTAAGAACCTTCAAAAAAGTAAACTTGAGAATTTCCCTCAAAAGCTAAAATATGTGTACAGATTCTATCTAAAAACCACCTATCATGAGAAATCACAACTGCACAACCTGTAAAGTTTTCAAGCCCTTCTTCTAATGCTCTCAATGTATTAACATCTAAATCGTTGGTTGGTTCATCTAATAATAACACATTCCCCTCCTCTCTAAAAGTCATGGCTAAATGAAGTCTATTCTTTTCTCCTCCTGAAAGAGCAGAAACTTTCTTATTTTGCTCATTTCCACTAAAATTGAAACGACTCAGATATGCTCTGGAATTAACTTGTTGATTTCCCATAAGAATTAGATCTTGTTCGTCGCAAAAATTTGACCAAATTGATTTTTCAGAGTCAATATTAGCATGAGTCTGATCTACATATGCAACTTTCACAGTTTTACCAACAATAAAAAAACCTTTATCAGGAGATAATTCTTCTATAATTAATTTAAATAGTGTTGATTTCCCCGCTCCATTAGGACCTATTACCCCAACAATTCCAGCAGGCGGCAATCTAAAATTTAAATTTTCGTATAATAATTTTTCATCAAAAGATTTACTTATACCCTTAGCTTCAATAACTTCATTGCCTAATCTTGGTCCAGAAGGAATGAAAATTTCCAACTTTTTATCAATAATATTTTGATCTTGATTAAGAAGCTTATCATAATTAGATAATCTAGCTTTTTGCTTGGATTGTCTTCCTTTAGGTGACATTCTTACCCATTCTAGTTCACGTTCTAAAGTTTTTTGTCTTTTACTAGCATGCTTTTGTTCGTTGGCTAAACGTTTTGACTTTTGATCCAACCATGAAGAATAATTACCTTTCCATGGTATTCCTTCCCCTCGATCTAATTCTAATATCCATCCAGCAACATTATCTAAAAAATATCTATCATGAGTTACTGCAATTACAGTTCCCTGATATTGAGCTAAATGATGTTCAAGCCAATGAACAGATTCTGCATCTAAATGATTAGTAGGTTCATCTAGTAATAATATATCTGGCTTTTGTAATAACAATCTACATAAAGCAACTCGTCTAAGCTCTCCACCAGAAAGAACAGAAATTTTTTCAGTAGCATTTGGGGTTCTTAGGGCATCCATGGCAATCTCCAACTGAGTTTCAAGCTCCCAACCATTTCTAGAATCAATTTCATCTTGTAAATTAGCTTGTTTATCCATTAATTTTTGCATTTTTTCAGGATTTTCAAAGACTTCTGGTAATGAAAATTGATCATTAATTGAATTAAACTCTTCAAGAATTTTAACGGTATCTGAAACTCCTTCTTTAATTATATCAATAACAGATTTAGATTTGTCAATTACTGGTTCTTGTTCAAGATATCCTACAGTATATTCTTCGTTAAATGTAATGTCTCCATTGAAGTTTTTATCAACTCCAGCTATTATTTTCAAAAGAGTTGATTTACCAGATCCATTTAAGCCAAGAATACCAATTTTAGCACCATAAAAAAAACTTAAATGAATATTTTTAATTACTTCTTTTTGTGCCCCAGGATAAGTTTTAGAGACACCAGACATAGAGAAAATTATTTTTTTTCCCTCAGCCATATTTAAATTCTACCTCTTAAAGCGTTAAATGCCCATGCTACAGCATTAAATCCCAATCCCATAACAGTGAATCCAATTGTGTATTCTTTATACAAAAAAACACCAAGTAAAATTAATGTACTACCCAATACCATTAAAATTAATGCAGCATAACCAAAAATTTTATTTTTATTTAATGACATATCTTAAATATAAACATTAAAACTTAGCTGTCAATTGATTCAATGAATTTTTCCAATTATATCTTTTTGAAAAAATAAACAAAATAATAGGGTAAAAAATTAAAATACTGGCAATCATTTCTGGATATAGATTAGGCTCTGAAATATCTTTCAAAACAGAATTAGTTTGAAATGCAGTCCAATCTGCGGTTACCAATAATGCTCCAACTAAATTGTTTGCGGCATGCCATCCAATAGCGAGTTCTGCTCCTTCATCCATTAAAGTCATAATTCCAAGAAACAAGCCAGTACCAATATAGTATATCATTATACCATAACCCAGCTTTCCAACTTCAGGATTAGCAATATGCAAACTTCCAAAAATAACCGAAGTTAACAATAACGGTATCCATCTATTTCTGAACAAGTTTCCAAAACCTTGCATTAAATATCCTCGAAAAACATATTCTTCAAGACTTGTTTGAAGTGGAATAAAAATAATTGCTATTAAAAACATGATTAAGAATGGAAGTGGTTGGAAATTCCATAAATAATTTTCTGGTGAAGTTATATAATCATACAAAATCATAGTTACAGTTATAAATGCCCATAAAGAAAATGCAAATATTATTCTACCAAAATCCAATTTTTTTCTAGTAGTAACAATGCTACTCATTGATTTTTCGTGAATTTTTTTAACTACTAACCATAAACCAATAAAAGTAAATGCAAAAGGAAAAAGCATTAAAAATAAACGAGTGTTTGAAGGAATTATATTTAGCAACTCCATTGGATCCATGGAAGGATTAATTTCTTCTGAATTATTAGCTAATGAAGTAATAAAATATATTAATAGTGGTATTTGACCAATAAAATTAAAAACAACAAGAATAAAAGATCCTAATAAATAGTATCCAAATCTAAACACTCGACCTTCTTCATATTTTAAAAACATATCTTAAATTTTAAGACCCGAATATAGCTAAATAAAAAATAAGTTTTTAAATAAATAAACTCAAATAAAATGGATTCAACATTAATATATAAACAATTGCAAATAACATTTGAAAGTATATAGTATTAATATTAGACTTAATTAGAGATCGAGAATCATAATTCCTAAATAAATGACTAAAAATTAACATTCCGCCAATAAATAATAAACCGAAACTTATGTAATATAAGTTATATGAAAAATTTAAAATCTTGTCATTGAATGTATCAGCGAATAAAAATATAAAAACGAATGTTATTAGTAAAAATAACAAGTATATCCACCTAGATGTTTTTTTACCAAATAAAACAACTAAATTATTTTTGGATGCTATCTTATCTGATTTATAGTCAGGAAATTGATTAATAAATAAAATATTAGTAGTTAATATTCCTAAAGGAATTCCTAATAAAAGAAGGTTTATAAATTCATTTGACAAGTATGCTATAGTTTCATTAGAAATTGCATATCCAGTCCCTAAAGTTAAAAGAGGACCAAATGTCAAAAAAATTGTTAACTCTCCTAATCCATATCGAGAGACTAATCTAAGAGGGGAAGCAGTGTAAAAATAACCTAAAAAAGCTCCTATGAATCCAATAAGAGAAATGAATTTAATATTTTCAATCGAACCTGTATTTAAAAAAGATAGATATAAAATAGAAAATACTGAAAGACAACTGATAAATAACATTACATTTCCCAAGGATTTTGTTTTATCTAGAGTCGTTAAACCAAGTTCAATTGCTCTACTTCCTCCTGATATTTGAGCTCCTTCTAGAAACTTATCATTTAATCCAACATTAAAATACTCTTCATTTAATCCATCTGTTCCATCTTTTACATCAAAATAATCGTTATATAAATTAGAAAATAATTGAAGGGTTAAGATGCCTATCAAAGTTAAAATTAAGCCTAATACACTAAATAAATTATCTCCAGAACCTGCATAGTAAGATGCAACTACAATTACAGGCAACAATGATGCAGATCCAAATCCAGCTCTGGTAATTGCAACTCCTTTTATAATTTTAGTAACAAATGATATAGGAATATTGACTTCTTCTTCGATTGGTTCAGTTATTCCACAATATCCTGTTTGAGGTTTATTTTTACCATTTGAAAAATTAGGTGTAATTTTTATTTTTGCGTTAAAAACAGTTCCGTCTTTTTTAATAAATTTTGTTTTAGCTTCATAATTTCCGTGTTCATTTGCCTTTTTTAGCCACATCAAGACGTTTTGAAGAACAATTTCACCTTGTGAAAAAATTGAAACTCTTTTCTTTCCGATAAGTTCTGAGTTTGAATACCCAAAAAGCTTTTCAGCATCTTTATTAAGATTTTCTATAACTCCCTCCATGTCACAAATTATAACACTTTTCATATTAATTTATTTTTCTTGTATAAGTAGTTAATTTACATAACGAAATTAATTCATTTTTTTCATCTGTAACTTTAATTTCCCAAAATTGAATAGTTTTCCCCTGTCTAATTGGTTTAGCTGTTGCATAAACAAAACCCTCTGAAATACTTTGTAAATGATTGGCAGAAATTTCAATACCTCTAACAGAGACATTACTTGTATTGTTTAATAAAAATGCTGCTGAACTTCCTACTGTTTCAGCCAAAGCAACAGTAGCGCCACCATGAAGTATCCCGTTTGGTTGATGAACTTTTGGAGTAACAGGCATTCGCGCTTTGACAAAATCCTTTCCTATATCAACAAATTCTATGTCTAAGGTTTCCATGAGTGTATCCTTATTATTATTAGATATACTAAGAAAATTATTTTTATCCATAAAGCTATAAATAAAAATAACCTTACTTGAGTAAGGTTATTTTTGTAATTAATAATTAATTTTATTTGACTTCTTCAAAATCAACATCCTGAACATCATCACCACCTGATTTAGAATCACTCTTAGGCTTTGACTTTTTAGAATTGGTATCTTTTTTAGCTGCTTCAGCTTGAGCTTTATACATTTCTTCTGATGCATTTTTCCATGCTTCATTTAATTTATCTAGCTCTGGATCAATTAGCTTTAGATCTTTTGTTTCATAAGCTTTCTTGAGGTCAGCTAAAGCATCTTCAACAGGCTTCTTTTTATCATCTGAGATTTTATCTCCAAATTCTGAAAGTTGTTTCTCTGTTTGAAAAATTAATTGGTCTGCGCTATTCATTTTATCTACTTGCTCTTTAGCTTTTTTGTCAGACTCAGCATTAGCCTCAGCTTCTTGTTTCATTTTTTCAATTTCTTCTTCGGTTAAACCTGAGGAGGCCTCTATTCTAATGTCTTGACTTTTCCCTGTGGCTTTATCCTGAGCACTAACCTTTATAATTCCGTTTGCATCTATATCAAAAGTAACTTCTATTTGAGGAGTTCCTCTTGGTGCTGGAGGTATTCCATCTAAATGAAAACGCCCTATTGTTTTATTATCTGAAGCCATAGATCTTTCTCCTTGAAGAACATGAATTTCAACTGAAGGCTGATTGTCTGCAGCTGTTGAGAATACTTGAGATTTTTTACTTGGAATCGTAGTATTTGCTTCTATTAATTTTGTCATTACACTACCCATGGTTTCAATTCCAAGAGAAAGCGGAGTAACATCTAATAATAAAACATCTTTTACATCTCCAGTCAAAACACCACCTTGAATTGCAGCTCCAATTGCCACAACTTCATCTGGGTTAACTCCTTTAGAAGGTTTTTTACCAAAGAACTTTTCAACTTCTTCTTGTATTATAGGTATACGGGTAGAACCTCCAACTAAAATTACTTCATCTATATCTGATTTGGATAGTCCTGCATCGTCTAAGGCCTTTTTTACCGGACTCATTGAACGCTTTACTAACTTATCAGATAGTTGTTGAAATTTTGCCCTAGTAAGGCTTGTAACTAGGTGTTTTGGGCCACTATCCGTTGCCGTAACATATGGTAAATTAATTTCAGTTTGAGTAGATGAAGATAATTCAATTTTTGCCTTTTCAGCAGCCTCCTTCAAACGCTGAAGAGCCATGGGATCTTTTCGTAAATCAATTTTTTCTGAGGACATGAAATCATCGGCAAGAAAATTAATTATGACATGGTCAAAGTCATCTCCACCTAAGTGAGTATCTCCATTGGTTGATAGAACTTCAAAAACACCGTCTCCAAGCTCTAATATTGATATATCAAAAGTACCACCTCCCAAATCATAAACTGCAATTTTTTTATCTGATCCCCCTTTATCAAGACCATAAGCAAGTGCTGCAGCAGTTGGTTCATTTATAATTCTCTGAACTTTGAGGCCAGCTACTTCACCCGCTTCTTTTGTAGCTTGTCTCTGAGCATCATTAAAATATGCAGGTACTGTTATAACTGCTTCTGAAACAGAAGTTCCAAGGTAGTCTTCAGCTGTTTTTTTCATTTTCTGTAAAGTCATTGCTGATAGTTCCTGAGGAGTGTACAACCTTCCATCAACATCTACTCTCGGGGTGTCATTATCACCTTTAACTACTTTATAAGCTATTGTACTAAGATCATTTTTAGAATCAGAAAATTTATTTCCCATAAAACGTTTTATCGATGAAATGGTTTTGGTTGGGTTTGTAACTGCTTGTCTCTTAGCAGGATCTCCAACTTTAATTTCTCCTCCCTCTACAAAAGCTATGACAGATGGAGTAGTCCTTTTACCTTCAGCGTTCGGTATTACTACAGGTTCATTTCCCTCCATAACAGACACACATGAATTTGTAGTTCCAAGATCAATTCCTATAATTTTACTCATTTCTAAATTTTTTAATTTTTACATAAAAAACTGTTCAATGTTTATGCCAATTCAAATTATGTGACATCTTGTCATTTTATTATTTTATGACATATAAATTATATAATCATTTAAAAAAAGATCTTAATTTTACCTATTCCATAAATACTTAAAATGTCGATATCAAAAAGTGAATATTCCAAGGTAACAACAAATAGCCTATTACAAATGAAATTAAATAATGAAAAAATAGCTATGTTAACTGCATATGATTATACTTTGGCTAATATTATAGACAGAGCTGGAATAGACATAATTTTAGTAGGTGATTCGGCTTCAAATGTAATGGCAGGTCATGAAACTACTCTTCCGATTACACTGGACCAAATGATTTATCATGCTTCATCTGTAGTCAGAGGTTCAAAAAGAGCTTTAGTCGTTGTTGATTTACCTTTTGGGACATATCAAGCTGATTCAAAAGAAGCATTACGTTCCGCCATAAAAATAATGAAAGAATCTGGTGCTCATGCAGTAAAGCTTGAAGGGGGAGAATTAGCAAAAGAATCAATAGAAAGAATTCTTCAGGCTGGGATTCCAGTTATGGGACACTTAGGATTAACCCCTCAGTCAATTTATAAGTTTGGAACATACACTGTTAGGGCAAAAGAAAATAAGGAAGCTAAAAAATTATTTGAAGACGCCAAATTATTAGAAAGTTTAGGATGCTTTAGTATTGTTTTAGAAAAAATTCCTTCTGATTTAGCAGAAAAAGTTGCTAAAAATATTTCAACTCCTGTTATTGGTATTGGAGCAGGGAATAAAGTTGATGGACAAGTTTTAGTTCTTCATGACATGCTAGGAATGACAAAAGAATTTAGTCCTAGATTTCTTAGAAGATATTTAGATCTTGATAGTCTAATCTCTTCTGCAGTTAAATCCTATTCATCAGACATAAAATCTGGAAGCTTTCCAAATAGGGAAGAACAATATTAATTGTGAGTTTTAATTCAAAAGATATTTTATACGAAGACAATCATCTTATTGTTGTTAATAAAAAAGCAGGTCTATTAGTTCAAAATGATATCACAGGAGATAAATCATTAGTAGACTTTATTAAAGAATATATAAAATCAAAATACAACAAACCTGGTAACGTTTTTCTAGGGGTTACTCATCGTATTGATAGACCTACAAGTGGAATTGTTATTTTTACAAAAACATCTAAATCACTTAAAAGACTCAATAAAGAATTTAAAGAACGAAAAATTTTAAAAAAATACATAGCCATTACAGAAAAAAATAAACATCTTAATTCAGGTAAATTAGAAAACTGGATAATAAAAAATTCTAAACAAAATAAATCATATATCCATCCTAAAAAAATTCCAGGAAGTAAAATAGCCAAACTAGATTATCTTTTAATTAAAAAACTTAAAAATTATTTGGTGTTTAATATTAAAATTGAAACAGGGAGGCATCACCAAATAAGAGCTCAATTAGCAAATATTGGATTAACAATTAAAGGAGATTTAAAATATGGGAGCAAAAGAAGCAATAAAGATGGAAGTATAGATCTTCATTCACATGAGGTTGTTTTTAATCATCCAATATCAAAAGATAAAATTAAAATAAAAGCTCCAACACCTAAAAAACAGCCCTGGAACTCTTTTCTTTGCGATTAAACATTTTAGCTTTACTTCTAATTATTTCTCCTATTGGTTTGTTATGAATATTACTCTCAAGCCATGACAAAATGTCTAAATAAAGAAAAGATCTTCTTTCATATGGATCTTGTTCATGTATTTTTAATTCTTTATGTAAATCTTTAAAAGCTTGCTTTAGATCTTGAGGATAGATTTCACCAAGTTTTTTTACAAATCGAATTAAAGATTTTTGAACCTCATGCAAATCATTCATTTTAATTAAAAACTTATATGTTTCTCTTAAATGAACATCTAAATGATAATCAAATCCTGCCTCATAATGAGCAACTAAATTTAACACCCTAGTAAAACATAATAAATCTTCTCTCATTTTCAAATGCCTATTTGAAATAATTCTATTTAAATATAAAATACAATTTTCGTAATCATTTAAACCAAAATAAGAACAAGCTATTTTATAGTAAAACATCATTATATGGTGCGGATCTATTTGAGTTTTAAATGTTTCAATACCTTTTAAAACTTCTGAAACTATTTTTTTTGCATTGTTAAATTCCCCCTGAAAATTATAATAATTGAACCAATTGTTATATTTATATAAAAAAATCAATGTATTTAAATTCTCATTATTAGGAAAATCGACTTTTTCAGTCTGAAAAATCATTCTATCTAGTGTTGTTTTAAATTTTTTTGGATATTTAATAAATGTTAAGGATTCTAACAAATAATTATTTCCTTGTAAATAAAAAACCGGATGAATTGAAATCATTTTTGGATCTTTTTCGAACATTTCAACCCATTTTAAAGAGTATTTATAACTAGATAAAAAATCCTGAATTAAAAAACTATACCAAACATGAGCTTTGTTATACCACAAAGATTCTCTAAAACCTAATTTATCAGGGTTTATATTTGGCAATCTCTCATAAAAAAACTTTGTAATATTTCTAAATTCATCATCACTTTTAGCATATCCAGTTTTAATTAATTTTTCATATAGCTGCAAAGAAAGATTGGATAATTTACTTGCTAGATCATTTTGAATTATTAATTCATCTGCTTGAGAAACAAGAACATGTGTTCTATTTGACAAGCTTCTTGTTATGTATTGAGACTCAATAACTTTTTCAAGCTCAACAATTTCATAAGCAGTATATTTTTCCTCATTTTTTAAAGCTAAATTCTTTGATTTTTCTAATAATTTTAAACTCTGTTTGTAAAGTCCCTTGTGATATAATATAGTGGCAAAATCAAGTTGTTCTCTTATTTGTAACCTAATATTTTTATTCGCTGGATTTAATCTTAAGCTTATTAAAATTTGTTTATACAAATGAGCTTTAAGGTTAGATAATTGTTGTTTCTTTACAAAATTCTTTTTTAGAATTAACTTTTCATCGTATTTATCAGATTTTTCTAACAAATTGAAAAGATTTAAAAACTTAGAGTCAAAATTTGATCCCATTCTATTAACAAAAAGTTTAAATTGTCTTTTTTCTGATTTTGTTAAAGATTTTATTAAAATAAATAAATGTTCTTTTTGATCACTAGTCATTGTATTAATAAAAAAATTAAATGTCTGATAAACAGTATTTTATGTTTTAAAAAAAAGATTAGAATATTGTAATGAAATTAATGAATTTTTATTACATAAACATACAAAATATACTTTCGTAAATAATCTATTAAAAAATGGGTAAAGATACTGTTCATATATTTGACACAACTCTGAGAGATGGTGAGCAGGTTCCAGGTTGTAAGCTTGATACCAGAAATAAATTAATCATTGCTGAACAACTAGAATTATTGGGAGTAAATATCATAGAAGCTGGTTTTCCAATTTCAAGTCCTGGAGATTTTAAGTCTGTAGTAGAAATTAGCAAACTTATCAAAAATGCAACTGTTTGTGGTTTAACAAGGGCAGTTAAAAAAGATATTGATGTGGCAGCTGAAGCACTAAAATTCGCAAAATATCCAAGAATACATACTGGAATAGGAACCTCACCATTGCACATTAAATACAAGTTCAACTCTGACAAAGATAAGATAATTGAAAGAGCCGTTGAAGCTGTAAGCTATGCAAAAACGAAAGTTCAAGATATTGAATTTTATGCTGAAGATGCTGGAAGAACTGATAATGAATTTTTAGCAAAAATATGTGAAGCAGTTATAAAAGCTGGTGCAACAGTTCTTAATATACCCGATACTACTGGCTATTGTTTACCTGAAGAATATGGAAATAAAATTAAATTTTTAAAAGAAAATGTTTCTGGAATTGAAAAAGCTATTATTTCATGCCATTGTCACAATGATCTTGGTCTGGCAACTGCAAACTCAATATCAGGGGTAATAAATGGAGCAAGACAAATTGAATGTACTATCAATGGAATTGGTGAAAGAGCAGGAAATACATCATTAGAAGAAGTTGTAATGATAATGAGACAGCATCCAAATTTAAATTTAGACACTTCTATTAAAAGTAAACATTTATATTTCACCAGCCAACTAGTCTCAGAAAGTATGGCTATGATGATTCAGCCAAATAAAGCAATAGTTGGAGCAAATGCTTTTGCGCATAGTTCAGGAATACATCAAGATGGAGTAATTAAACACAGAGAGACTTATGAAATAATTGATCCCAAGGATGTAGGTGTAAACGAATCAACTATTTTACTTACTGCCAGATCTGGAAGAGCAGCACTAGCGTATAGAGCTAAAATAGTAGGAATAGAACTTGACAAGAAACAACTTGATAAAGTTTACAAAACCTTTCTTATTTTTGCTGATAAAAACAAAGAGGTAAGCGATAAAGATATACCTGAAATTGTAAAACAATCAAAAATATAAAAATGTCAAAAACTCTTTTTGATAAGGTATGGGATTCTCATGTCGTTAAACATTTAAATAATGGACCTGATGTATTATTTATTGATAGACATATGGTTCATGAAGTTACTAGTCCTGTTGCTTTTTCTGGGCTTAGTAAAAGAGGATTATCTGTTTTGTGTCCAGAAAAAACATTTGCTACTGCAGATCATAATACTCCCACTGTTAATCAACACCTCCCTGTTAAGGATCCATTATCAGCAAAACAATTAAAAGCATTAGAAGAAAATTCAAAAAAACATGGTATTTCATATTGGGGTTTAGGTCATGAAAAAAATGGCATTGTTCATGTTGTAGGACCCGAATATGGAATTACTCTTCCTGGAGCTACAATTGTTTGTGGAGATTCTCATACTTCAACACACGGAGCTTTTGGAGCTATCGCTTTTGGAATTGGAACATCTGAAGTTGAAATGGTTCTTTCCTCTCAATGTATAATGCAATTAAAGCCAAAAAAAATGAGAATTATAGTTAATGGAAAATTAGAAAAGGGAGTCACTCCAAAGGATGTTGCCCTTTTTATTATTTCAAAATTGACTACCTCTGGTGCGACCGGTTTTTTTGTTGAGTATTCTGGAACAACTTTTACTTCAATGTCAATGGAAGGAAGAATGACAGTTTGTAATCTAAGTATTGAAATGGGTGCAAGAGGAGGCATGATAGCCCCTGACGATAAAACATACCATTATATAAAAAATAAAGAATTTACACCAAAAGGAAAGTTTTGGGACAAAGCAATGGACTATTGGCAAACTCTTTATTCTGAAGATAATTCAATTTTTGATAAAGAATACATCTTCGATGCAAGTGAAATTGAACCAATGATAACATACGGAACAAACCCAGGAATGGGAATTTCTATTACAAAAGAAATTCCAAAATCAAATTCAAACCAAGGAGAATTGACATATAAAAAATCTCTTAATTATATGGGCTATAATGAAGGTGAGGAAATGATTGGAAAACCTGTTGATTTTGTTTTTCTAGGTAGTTGCACAAATGGTAGAATCGAGGATTTTAGAGCATTTGCTGAAATTATAAAAGGTAGAAAAAAAGCTCCAAATGTAACAGCATGGCTGGTTCCTGGATCACATAAAGTATTGAAATTGATTAAAGAAGAGGGTCTTTTAGAAATTTTAAGAAATTCAGGTTTTGAAATTCGAGAACCTGGATGCTCTGCATGCCTAGCTATGAATGATGATAAAGTCCCATCCGGTAAATATGCAGTTAGTACCTCAAATAGGAATTTTGAAGGTAGGCAAGGACCTGGATCAAGAACCCTTTTAGCTAGCCCTATTGTTGCAGCTGCAGCAGCAATAACAGGAAAAGTAACTGATCCTAGAACACTAATTTAATATGGCTTACGAAAAATTTACAATACTAAAAAGCACTGGTATCCCCCTTAATATAGAAAATATAGATACCGATCAAATAATTCCTGCAAGGTTTTTAAAAGCAACTCAAAGAGTAGGTTTTGGAGATAATTTATTTAGAGATTGGAGATTTGATCAAGATAATAATCTGAAAAAAGATTTCATTTTAAATGACTCAAAATATAAAGGTAGAATATTAATTGGTGGAAAAAATTTTGGCTCGGGATCTTCAAGAGAACATGCGGCATGGGCAATTTATGATTATGGATTTCGATGTGTTGTCTCAAGTTTTTTTGCTGATATTTTTAAAAACAATTGTTTAAATATTGGTGTTCTTCCTGTTCAAGTTTCAGAAGCTTTTTTAAATAAAATTTT
>CEQN01075008.1_pt1 | contig 31570 bp, 44 predicted proteins | sample 427011 | NCBI WGS metagenome assembly CEQN01 (sample SAMEA2621277, study PRJEB7988) | marine metagenome | biome: marine biome (ENVO:00000447); feature: deep chlorophyll maximum layer (ENVO:xxxxxxxx); material: "saline water (ENVO:00002010), including plankton (ENVO:xxxxxxxx)" | depth 120 m
TATAAATATTGAGTATACAACTAACTTGTATGCAAAAGTACTAAATCAAAATGGTGCACAAATGGCAAACATGCCAGTACTATTTCAAAGAATAACTCCAGGTATAGGAGCATTAAATGCAAGTGTTGCATTTACTGATTCTACAGGAGAAGCTGCTACTGTAGCATTTGTAATCAACCCTAATGAATTAAATGATTTTCCAGCGGATACTACGGTATCAGTTGACTTTAATATTTCTTTATATGGTAATCAAGCTGAAGGTCTAACAGCATCAGAATCATTAACATATCAAATTAATGGAAACACTGATCCTGAATATAATGTATCAGAATTTCATTTTTATCCTAATATTGATGGTATAAGTCATGATTTATATGATCAAACTCAAATAGCAGTTATTGCAAAAGATAATGCAGGAGTTGGTGTATCAAATGTTTTAGTAAGATTTGAGCTTGAGGAGTTTAATTCTAGAACATCTAATGGAGAATTAAGTGCTGGTTTTGTCTATACATGCTGTAATACTTCTACAGATTCTACATCTACTCAAATAGATTCAACAGCCATCCAGCAAAACGGTGTTGCATCTATTACCTATTCTAATATAGAGGGAGGAGCAGATATGCTTAAAGCATATATTTTAGATCCCTCTAATTCTGATATCATTGCTATTGATAGTATCATGATATCAGTTAATGATGCTTGTCCTGATTGTGTTGAAGAATTAAACTTATATTCAAAATATTATGAATTACCAACTATAGATTCACAATTTGAACAAACTGACATCTACGCATTCTATACTGACTCAACAGGAAATCCTGCACAACAAAATTCATTTATTAACTTTCAACCTTGGCAACAAGACGAAGAAGGCGAGTGGATTAATGTCGGTTCGATTAGTCCTGAAAATGCATTTTTTGTTAGTGGTACTGTTAGTGACTTAAATGGAATATTTCCCAATGCTCCACAAGATTCGGCGGTAGTATATGCAAACGCAACATTTAATATGGAGAATGCTTCTGGTCTTGTTAAGATAGTTGGATCTTATCTATCTTTATCAGATACTTTAGGTGTACAAATAAACTCTACGGGTGCTTCATTTGTTGAAATTATTCCACCATTTCCTAGTACTATTGCTGTACAGGGGAGTCCAGAACAAGAATCTACAATTATCACAGCGGAAATTAGAGATGGAAATGGAAATCTTGTATCTGATAGTTATATTACTAGATTTACACTAGCCTATCCAGCAGCAATTGCGGGAGTACATTTTAATGGTGAAGCTGGAGTGACAGATACATATACTTTATCTTCAAATGGAACTTCATCTATTACTCTTAATTCAGGACAAATACCTGTTTCTGTTGCTATGACTGTAGAGGTTTATGAAATGGTTGATATTTCATCTGTAGATGATCTGGATAATTTAGACATTATAACTGAAGCATCAGCGGTGCCTGTAACCGTAGCATCAGGTCCACCTTCTTCTGCAGTAATTGGATATTCATTTCTTGAAGCACTTAATATAGGTGGTGGATTAACTGAGCTACCAGTGTCAATTATGCTTTGGGATGCATGGTCAAACCCTGTAGCAGATAGTATATCAGTTTATTTTACACTAAATCCTGTAACAGCTGGTTCAATTATTCCTGAAGCAAAAACAGCAAATTTAAAACCAAATGGTACGGATGAAGATACTTGGCCTGGAGTTGCTTGGACAACTATTCAATATAATGCGTCACAACTTTTTGAGTTTCCTGAAATTATAGCAAATACAACTGGAAATGCATGTTATGATATTGCAGCTCAAGCTTATGACCCAACAATAACATATGATTTATGTGTAGCACCTGCTTATGAATGGCAAACTGAGGTACTTCTAACATATTCAAGCTTAGATAATATAGTTAGCTATCAAAATGTATGTGTAGATTGTAGCTTAACTCTTGTACCATTATCTGATACTCAATGGGACTTCCAATGTGGACCAGGTGAATTTACTATAGATGTTAGGGCTCAACTACTTGACTTCTATGGAGTTCCTGTTGAAGGTGCGATAAGTGAGCTCCTTATATTTGGTTCTCAGGGGGGACCAACTATTGAAGCTTATGAATATGTTTGTTATTGGGATAATGCTCCATTTAATGGACAATATGATCAAGGTGAAGAACAATTTGATGAAGATGGTAATCCTATCGATCAGGATAGTTGTAATGCTGTGCCTGTATTTACATGGGGACAAACATTTACTGCAGAACCACCATCGACTCAAGTTTTAACAGATGAATTTGGATTAAAATACTGGAGGGTAACTTTTACAGATGCTGAATGTATTCAAACATCTATTGATCCAGATAGTTATACTTGCTCTAGCCCATCAATCCAAGCAAATTTGGTTAATCCAAATGGAGCTTTAAGTGAAGAATTAAGTATTACTCTAAATAGTACATGTGCAGAATAAAATAAAGGTATAAAGATGAGTTATGATCCTCAATTTGCAAAAATAGGTGAAGTACTAGTTCATGAAGGTTTAATAACTGAAAAGGAACTTGAAAGTGCTCTATCTGAACAAAAAAATAAAAAAGATAAGCTTGGAAATACTTTAGTTTCACAAGGTGTAATTACAGAAGATGAGTTAGCTACAGCATTTTCACTACAAGCAAATTGTAAAAAATTAACTGAAGATGAATTACTAAAAGCACCTGAAGAAATTGTAAAATTAATTCCAGAAGATTTTGCAAGACAGAATAATATCTTGGCTTTAAAAAAAACATCTGATAGTATTTATGTCGCTATAGAAGATCCTGAGGATGTCTCCACTTTAGATGCAATAAAAAAATTAGTAAATTTAAAACCTGAAGTATTCGTATCAGGTAAAACTGCTATTAAAAATGCCATTGATCAACTTTATGAAAGAGTTAAAAAATCTGGTGAAGTTGAAAGTGCAATTTCAAATATAAAAATTGTAAAAGGAAATGAAGAAGGTGGAGATGAATTAGATCTTGGTTCGGAAAAAGTATCTGCAAAAGATGCGCCTTTCGTTAAACTTGTTAATTTAATTCTTACAGAAGCTATTAAAGAGGATTCATCTGATGTGCATATTGAGCCTGGTAGAGATGAAGTTAATGTGAGAATTAGAGTTGATGGTGTACTTGTAAGAATAATGACACCACCAGCATCATCATTAAATGGAATTGTTACAAGAATTAAGATTTTATCAAAGCTAAATATCGCAGAGCATCGATTACCTCAAGATGGTAGAATGAAAATTAAAACCGATTCTAGAGATATAGATGTTAGGGTTTCAATTCTACCAACTGTGCATGGAGAAAAAGTTGTGCTTAGATTATTGGGAAGTGGAAAGCTGTCTCTAAATTTAACTAACCTAGGATTCCCAGACACAAAGCTACAAACATTTAAAAAATGGATTGGTCAGCCATATGGTATGATTATCATTTCAGGACCTACCGGTAGTGGTAAGTCAACAACTCTTTATGCAGCATTGCAAGAGATTCATTCTGAAGGAATAAATATTACTACCGTTGAAGACCCTGTAGAATACCAATTGGCAGGAATCAATCAAGTTCAAATGCATGATGAAATAGGTTTGAATTTTTCAGCATCTCTTAGATCTATTCTTAGGCAAGACCCAGATGTATTGCTTATTGGTGAAATTAGAGATGAAGAAACTGCTAATATAGCAGTTAAATTTTCAATGACTGGGCATCTAGTATTTAGTACAGTTCACGCAAATGATGCTACATCTACTATACTTCGTTTATTAGACTTGGGAATTCCACCATTTCTATTAGGATCATCTTTAAACTTAGTTATGGCGCAAAGACTAGTTAGAACAATTGATAAAGATTACAATGAAGTTTATAATCCAAGCAAAGAAGAACTAGATTTAATAGATTTCCCAAAATCAAAAATCAAATCTACAAAATTTCATAGAGGCATTCCACATAGAAGTAATCATAATACTGGTTATAAAGGAAGAACTGCAATACATGAGATAATGGAGATTGATAGCACTATCAAAAAATTAATATTTGATGGTGCTGATCAAACTGAAATCAAAGCTACTGCTATGAAAAATGGAATGACACCACTTAGAGATGCTGGAATTGAAAAAATTATCAATGGAACTTCATCAATTGATGAAATTATAAGAGCTACAGTAGAAGATATCTAATGCCTTTATTTGAATATATTGTAAGAAATGAAGAAGGTAAAAGATTAGAAGGTTCAATAGAAGCAAAGACCCTTAATGAAGCTAATGAAAATCTTCTAAAAAAGAAATATACCATAGTAAAATTATCAGAAAAAGAAGTTGTATTCGACTTCTTAGGGCCATTTTTAGATAGATTAAGTCTAGAAGTAGAAAAAATGAAAAATAAGATTCCTTTAACTACTCTTGTTTTTTTTACTAGACAACTATCAACTATGTTTTCTGCAGGCCTAACCTTAGAAAAGTCCATTTTCTTTTTATCGCAAGAAGAAAAACATAAAAAGTTTAAAAAAATATTAGGTAATATGGATAAGAACATAAAAAGAGGTATGCTGTTATCTGATACTCTCGAAAGAAATCCTGGTGTTTTTTCTAATCTTTTTATATCAATGGTAAGAGCTGGAGAAGTAAGTGGTAAATTATCTGAAACATTAGAAGAGTTAGCTTTATACTTAGAAAGTGTTGAAGAAACTCAAAGAAAAGTAAAATCTGCAATGTATTATCCTGTATTTATAATTGGTTTTCTTGTGCTTACACTATTTCTTACTTTCACATTCTTAATTCCTAGTTTTTCATCTGTATATGATTCTCTAGGTTCTGAACTTCCATATTATACGGTTTTAATGGTAAGTATTGGTGAATGGCTACAAAATAATATTTTTTCTGTATTATTTTTATCATTTATATCGATTGGTTCAGTTTGGTTATTATTTCTAACAGATACCGGTAAATTATTAAAAGATAGATTTCTTCTTAGGGTGCCTATTTTTGGAAAAATTATCAAAGATAATATTTTAAGTAAGTTTTCTAAAACATTTGGTATTCTAGTAAATGCAGGAGTACCTGTGATAGATACATTTGATCTAGTAAAAAAAGTTGTAGATAATAGAGTCTACGAATTAGCAATTGCTGATTCAAAACAAAGTATTGAAAATGGTTTAAATATTTCTCAAGCATTAAAGAATACAGGAGAATTCCCATCTGTAATGATACAACTTCTATCTACTGGAGAAGAAACAGGAGAAATTGATACTTTAGCACTAAAAGCCTCTGAATTTTATACCAAACAAGTAAATGCTAGCGTAGATAGATTAACATCAATTATTGAGCCTGCCTTAATAATTCTAGTAGGTGGTGTTATAGGTGTTATAATTATTGCTACATATCTACCAATATTTCATTTTGGTAATGCAATGTCTAATATGTAAATATGTTTTTCTTTATTATAGGAACTATTATTGGAAGTTTCTTAAATGTTGTTATAATTAGATTTCCTAAGAATAAATCTATCGTATTCCCTCGATCTCAATGTACCAAATGTGAACAAATGATTCCTTTTTATTACAATATCCCAATTGTAAGCTATATTTTTTTAAAAGGGAAATGTGCTAACTGCAACAAAAAAATATCTATACAATATATTATTATTGAATTTTTAACAGGAATTTTGTTTTATATATCATTTAATTTATTTCCAATAGATTATGCTATTTTATTATCTATTACTATTTGCTTACTAATTATTTTATCTGTTATAGATATATATCACCTATTAATCCCAATCTATACAATAGTAATGTTATATATATTATCAATAATAAAAGTGCTATTATACAAAGGGGTTATTTTGGATGCTATTTGGGGAGCAACTGCATCAATATTATACTTAAGTATTCCTGCTTTATTAATTATTTTTATAAAGAATAAAAAAAGAGTACTAGGCTTTGGGGATATTTTATTATCAGGCTTTACAGGTGCATGGCTTGGTTCTATAAATGGAGTTGTCTGTTTGTTTTTAGCATCAGTTATAGGAATATTATTTGTTATTTATTGTATAATAATTAATAAAGATATTTCATCACTACGGATTCCATTTGGAGCATGCATATCAATCTCTTTTACTATCATTATAATTATTGAAAAATATTATAATATTAAATCATTCATAATCTAAGATCTGACGATTTCGTTCAAATAAAATAGCACTAACTGTTGCAGATATATTTAAAGAATTAATTTTTCCCAACATAGGTATAGTTATTAAATAATCACAATATTTTTTAATAAGTGAACGTATTCCTTCTCCCTCACTACCAAAAACAAATATATTTTTACCTTTCATATCCATTTCATACCAATTTTTAGAATCTATTGAATTCTCTACTCCAATAACCCAATAACCATTTTCTTTAAATTCATTGATTGAATATTTAATATTTTTAGAAACAATAATATTTAAATTACAAAATGCTCCTTGACTTACTTGTAGAACAGTAGACGTAATATTAGAACTTCTCCTTTCAGGAATAATTACACCCGTAATACCAGCACATTCTGAAGTTCTTAAAATCTGACCTAAATTTTGAGGATCTTTTATTGAGTCTAAAATAATATAACATTGATTAGCTCTATCTTCATTATCATCTGGGATATAGTTATATATTTTATAATTAAAATATACAACTATACCTTGGGTTCTAGAGCTATGGTATTTATTTTTAAATTTATCTTTAGATAGAGTTTGTATAGTATTTCTATATTTTTCAAATATTTTTTTATTACTATTTTTTTTTACATTAAAATCAGAGGAAATAATTATTTTATCAATAATACATGATTCAGAGTTCATAATTGATAGAGCTCCATTTATTCCATAGACTTTATAAAGATTATTATTATGTTTCATAGATTAGATATATTAATAATATAATTTTAATACAAATAGATATAAATGAAAAATAAAATCCGAATTGATAAATTTTTATGGTGCGTTCGATTATTTAAAACTCGAAAACTAAGTAATGAAGCATGTAATAAATCAAAAATAAAAATAGATAAAAAAACTCTTAAATCATCTTATTTAGTAAAAGAAGGTGATATTATTAAAATAAAGAAAAAATTAGTTCTTGTTACAATTAAAGTTAAAAATATTACAGATAAAAGAATTTCTGCAAAATTAGTTAATAAATATATTAAAGATATTACTCCTAATTCAGAAAAGATTAAAATTGAAATCTCAAAAAAATTACCCCATTCAAATAGAGAAAAAGGATTAGGTAGACCTACAAAAAAAGAAAGAAGAAATTTGATTAAAAGCCTAGAAAACTATTCTAAACTTTAGTTATTTATTAATACCTAGATACTTTTCAATATTATTTACTAAATCTTGATACATTTTTGGATCATATTGCTTCAAAATAGCTCCTGGATAAATTGTAATAATTTCACCATTAGTATCAATTAGGAATGACCAAGGGACTGCAGATACACCACCATAATCAGATGCAATTTTATTTATTTTTTCTGATGATCCGTATAATAATGGATATTTAACACCATAAGTTTTAGCAAAATCAATTAGTTGTTTTTTAGTATCTGAAAGACTAATTCCTAATATCTCAAATCCACTTTCATGATATTTATCATACAATTCATTAAATTCTGGAATCTCCATTCTACATGGACCACACCAAGTTGCCCAAAAATTTAATAAAACAACTTTTCCTTTAAAATCTGATAAAGCGTATAAATCATCATTATAACTATTTAAAGAGAATTCTGGAGCAATAAACACTTTATCATTTTTTTCTATAGAATTTTCTTTTATTTCTTCTGCTTTAATTTCATTTGAACATGACATCAATAATAAATAAAAAATAAATAATCCGATTTTCATATTACTTACTAAACTCCTCTAGTGATTTTTCAAGAAATTGAATGAATTTATTTACATCAGGGTCCATACCATGAAATCGATTGATTTCTTTTTCATTAACATCTAACACTACATAAAAGGGTAATGCTGAAGTTCCGTATCTATCAATTTCCATTTGTCGATACTTTTTATGATTTGGTCCACCATCAGTAAATAATTTTATTAAAATAAAATTTTTAAATAATTCTTTAACTTTATCATCGATAAAGACATTTACCTCCATCCACCTACAATTAGTACATGTATATCCAGTAAAATCAACAAATATTGGCTTGCCTGTTTTTTTTGAGAGTTCTACTCCATCATTATAATTTTCTATCCAAATATCTTTAGATGAATCTATACTAGTTTGTTCTTTAAAATAATCTTGCTTAGGAGGTAAATACGAATCAACTAAACCATAAACATTCCCTCCCCATAATCCATTAGAAAGATATAGTCCAAATGTTAAAAAAGAAATACTAAACATCATCCTAGGAACACTTATTTTATCCATTTTACTATCATGAGGTAATTGAATTTTACCTAATAAATATATACCCATAAGTATTGCAATAACAGCCCAACTAGCTAAAACAAATTCATAAGTAAAAAAACCTATTCCCCAAACTAAATCAACATTACTAAAAAATTTCATAGCTGCACCTAATTCTAAAAACCCCATAGTAACTTTTATAGAATTCATCCATTGTCCACTCTTAGGCATTCTTGATAAATATTGTGGAAATAAAGCTAGAAAGAAAAATGGTAAAGAAAATGCCAAAGAAAAAATAAGCATTCCTAATATTGGCCACATATAGCTTCCTCTACTAGCAGCAACAAGTAACAATCCTACAAATTGAACTGTACATGTAAAGGAGGTAAGAGTAAATGTCAGAGCCATAAACAATATACCAAGGGTTCCTCCTTTTTGTTCATTTTCTAAACTAAATTGTCGCATTACTGATGGGATTTGAATCTCATACATTCCAAAGAGGCTAAAAGCAAAGAATACAAATAATAAAGCAATAAAAAGATTAACCCAAGGATTAGAAGCAATTTGATTAGCTCCTGATGCTCCTAAAGTGATAGCTAAAATCAATCCTAATGAAGTAAAAATGACTATTATACCTAAAGCATAAATAATAGCTGATTTCAATGGATTATTATTTTCTTTTTCTCCCTGTTTTGTAAAAAATGATACCGTAATTGGTATCATAGGAAATACACATGGAGTTAAAAGAGCTAACAAACCCATCCCAAATGAAAGCATTATAAATGATATAAAACCAGAATCAATTGATTCTTGAAGAATATCTTTTGTACCATTATCATTAGTAGCCTTTGGTATTTCTGAATAATCTGAACGTATGTCTCCATCTTTAATATCTACATTGATAGTAAAATCATCATAATGTCTTACACATTTTTTATCATCACAAACTTGATAAAACAACTTTCCATTTATACTATTAATTACCTCATTAATATTTGGTGATGTTAAGAAATATTGTTCTAAGGTCACATTGTTGAAGTGGCAGCCCACATCCATTTCAAAGTTTTGATCATACTTAATTTTTGGATTTGGTTCAAAAACCATGCTAGAGTCAATAAAAATAGTTGAATCTGGCCATATTATTTTTGTAGGACTTAAAGACTTTTCTGGATCAGCAGAATAAATATAAGAACCTTTAGAAATATCTATATCTATTAATAATTTTATATATTCACCTTTAATAATATCAGACCTATCAGCACTAATAGTAAAATCAACTTGAGAACTAAATATGATAGATAAAAATGTTATTAGAGTTATTTTATACATCTATTTTTCTTCTTCTTTACTCATTACTCTGATTTTTTTTATGATAACAGGAATGGCAGGATTATCACTTCTCAAATCATTTATTATTTTTTGTCTAAAATTATCTTTTTTACTTCCAATAGGAACTTTTGCAAATAATTTCTCCCTAGTTTTAGGGTCTTGAACCTGAACCCAATAATTTTCATCTTCTCCCTCAGGAATTTTTTTATAACAACTAGATTTTATAACAGTATAATCTGTAGGTGAAGCAGCTATATAATCAATTACATGAATATTCTCAACAACCTCTCCAAAAATTGTATATTTCCCATCAAGCCATGGAGCATCTTTGTGACATATAAAAAATTGACTCCCAGCAGAATTTTCTGATGGGCCTCTTGCCATAGAGAGTATACCCTTCTTATGTTTCAAATTATTAAATTCTTGGTTAATACTCCAACCAGGGCCGCCTTGGCCATCATTTTTTTTATCTTTATCTCTAGATAATATATCACCACCTTGTATCATGAAATTTTTAATAACTCTATGAAACAATGTCTCATCATAAAATCCACTATTAGCTAATTTCTTAAAATTATAGCAATGTTTAGGAGCAATATCTGGAAAATATTTTAGCTTAATTACCCCCTTACTAGTTTCCATTACAATTATGTCATCAGAGCTAACTACACTTGGAGTATATTCTTTAGCATTAACTTTTATAGTATCAATTAGATTATCACTAATAGCATTAGATACGCCTGCATATTTATCAGCTGCATATTTAGGAAGTATATCTTTAGGATTAAGGTTAAGCTTTAAATCTAAATTATTAAAATAATTATTTTTAGTTACAACTCTATTAGAATCTGAGCTACAAAATAAGAGTGAAATTATAATAAAATAATTGATTATCATCTATTTCCCAGTACTACCTGGCTTAGTAATTGGAATATCATTTAACCAATCTGGAATATTATTTTCTTCCCAAGATTGAATATTAATTTTAGTTAGAGGGTGATATTTATATCCAAAATCAATAATATCACCTCTATGTGCCAAGCTACAAATACCTACTATATTAACATTAAGCGGTTCTAATAGAGCTATTATTTCTTTAATTGATCCACCAGTTGTAACTATATCTTCAACTACTAAAACATTAGAATTTTCTAATATTTGAAATCCTCTTTTAAAGATCATTTCTCCATTAACTCTTTCAGCAAATATACCATTAACATTTAATTGATCTGCAACACCCGAGCTTATCAATATCCCCCCAATTGCTGCGCTAACTACTATATCAATATTAGAATCTGAATATATTTCAGCCATACTTTTACATATAATTTTTAATGATTTAGGATCTTCAAGAACCCTAAATTTTTCTATATATTGATTACTATGTAATCCAGAGGTAAGGACAAAATGTCCAGACATTATCGCTCCTTTTTTCTCTAATAATTCGTATATTTTATTTTTCATTGCCTACCATCACATTTATTTGATTATTAAATGATGTTGCTGCATTTCGCACATCATTAAGATTACAATCTCCTGCAAAAATGATTGCTCTAGAAACATTAATTAATCCTATTGAATTTTGATTAGAAATTTGTACTGATTTTTCCAAATCTCCACCTTGTGCCCCAATTCCAGGAATTAACCATGGCAAATTATTTAAATCTCTTATATTTTTCATAAATTCCGGATTGGTAGCACCAACTACTAATCCAATATTATTATTATTATTTAATTCTGAACATAGCTCTGCAATATTTTGATAAATAGTTTTGTCTTCTGTCTTTTTGAATTGTATATCTTTTGCACTAGTATTTGAGGTTAGACATAGAACGAATACTCCTTTACTCTCATCTTGAATAAAAGGAATAATTGAATCTGACCCCATATAAGGAGAAACAGTAATTGAATCAAATCCAATAGATTCAAATATTGATAATGCATATTTTTTTGTAGTATTACCAATATCTCCTCTTTTCCCATCAGCAATTGTTAAATTTCTATTATCAATATATTCAACAATTTTTTCCATTAATGCATAACCTTTAGAACCATATCTTTCATAAAATGCCATATTTAATTTATATGCTAAGCATATATTTGAAGTTGAATCAATAATATCTTCAATATACCTTTGAAGTCCTAAAAGACTTTTATCCATAGTATTTGGCATTCTATCTGAATCTATATCTAAGCCAATACATAGTTTACTATCTTTATCTTTAGAAAGATTAATTAAAGTATCATTAAATGTCATTTTCATAATTCTATAATTTAAATAATAAAAAAATTTTTAAATATATATATATACATATCAAAATCATAAATTATAATAATAATTATAATATTTTTTAATAAATATGAATAAAAATGATTCAATCTATCAAACTATTGCAGAGGCCTCAAATAGTCTAAAGATAAAGCTAATAAAACAGCTTGGGAATGATGATAAAAATCAAATCATTGAATTATCTAAAGAACTTGAACCCATATTTGGTAATGAAGCTATACTAACAATATCTAATATAGATAAATATTTCAATAAAAATACATACCCATTCATAGCAGAATTCAATGACTATATTATTGGTTTTATTATTGGAGTCCCTTTAGAAATTTTCTCAGAAGAGTCCTGGTCCCACTATGATGTTAACCTTGGTAGAAATAATACTATTTACACATATATATATCTAATGAAAGAAAACTATAGAAGGCAAGGTGGATATTCAAAAACATTAAAAATGATTTATTTAAATTGGTGTAAAAAAAATAATTATAATTATGTGACAGGGCATGTAAAATCTGGCATATCAAAAAAATTTTCAAATTCTACTAAAGTTGTTAAAATATTTCCAAAATGGTATAATTCAAAACACCCATTTGAGTACTATAGAAGACCATTGTAAAAATTTGTTACTTTTTAAATTATAGATATTATACTTATTTTATAATATGATATACTTATTAATTATTTTATCGCTCTCTTTTACTATGACGCTTCAGCAAGCATATGACGAAGCATCCTCACTATATGATTATGATAAATATATAATTCTTGAATCAGACTCTATATACTATGGAGGCCTAGGACTATATGAAGGTAATATATTTATTGATTGTAAAGGTGCTGTTATAGATTTGCAATCACAAGGTGGAATATGGGCTTATGGAGATGAAAATTATCCGTGTAATCTTGAGATTCAATATTGTTCTATAATAAATGGAGCATATTATGGATTAAGTTTTGGAGGTTCTTCTACAGGAAATGTTAAAAACTGCAATCTAATTAATAATGATATGGGTATAAAACTATATGATTATTCAGAAATAAATATTTCTAATACAAATTTTATTAATAATATTACATATGGAGTGGGTATTTACACTGAACATCCTATATGTAATATTTCACATTGTAATTCTTGGGGAAATGGCGAGTATGATTTTATGGAAAATTGCCCTGGATGAGGGAATATATGGACTCCGTGGGAGCCCAGTCCAGGAATCAATTTAATTACCGAGAATCCGTTGTTCCTTGATTCTAGTAACTTAAACTATAACTATTCAGAATTATCTCCATGTATAGATGCAGGAGATCCTACGCAATTAGACCCTGATGGTAGTATTAGTGATATAGGTGCAAATATATATAGCACCCAAATATTACTTGGTGATACAAATTACGATGGGACATTGAATGTATTAGATGTCATTATGTTAGTTAATATAATATTATATGATGGACAATGTGCTAATTGGATAGAAAATTGCCCAGAAGATTTAAATCAAGATCAAACATTAAATGTTTTGGATATTGTTGAACTAGTTAATATTATACTAAATTAACTTTCCTTTTTTCATAACCATTGATAGTTTATCTGAATTAAACCAGTATGGTATTTCTGCAATACTATTTATATCCCAAAATAATAAATCTGCAAAATAATTTTCCTTAACTACACCTATTGAATCTTGCCTATTAATAGCTTTAGCTGCATTATATGTAACCCCTTTAAAAGCCTCTTCTATAGATAAGCCACAATACAAACAAGATAATGCCATAATTATTGGAATAGAATAAATAGTGCAAGACCCAGGATTATAATCTGAAGCTAATGCGATATCACAACCAGCTTCTATCATTTTTCTTCCGTTTGCGTAAGTATTTAACCCTAAGAATAAAGTAGTTCCTGGTAAAATAGTCCCTACTACTCCATTTTTAGCCATGTGGATTAAACCTTTATAATTTGATTTCATTAAATGATCTGCTGAGATTGCTTTCAATTCTCCGGCTAAGTATGCACCATTGAAATCTTCAAATTCATCAACATGTAATTTAATTTTAAGATTATTTTTTTTTGCAGAATCACATATTTTTCTTGTCTGTTCATGATTAAAGTAACCTTTTTCACAAAAAACATCACAAAACTCAGCTAGTTTTCTACCTGCAACTTCTGGAATCATTTCATTACAAATTAAACTCACATAATCATTTTTATTATTAATTTCTATAGGAAAATCATGTGCTCCCATAAATGTTGGTACTACATCTATAATTGCTTCTTGATTTAAATCTCTAATAACTTCTAAACTCTTAATCTCATCTTCTAAAGTCAAACCATATCCAGACTTAGCTTCAATAGTTGTCGTACCACTTTTTATAATATTATTAATATCTTTTAAACATTTATCTAATAATTGATCTTTAGAAATATTTCTTAATGATTTAATCGAGGATTTAATTCCTCCGCCAGACTCTGCAATTTCAATATAACTTTTACCTGATATCCGATTCGAAAAATCATTAGATCTATTAGAAGCAAAGATTAAATGAGTATGAGAATCTACAAAACCAGGAGTAATTATAGTTTGCTGAGCATCTAATTCATGATTAATAATCCAATCTTCATCTTCTAAACCTATTTTAATAATACGTCCATTTTCTATAATTATAGAATCAGTATTCTCTACAACAATTTCATCTAAGATAGGATCATAAGTAGTAATATTCTTTATATTATGTATTTTGGTTATCATATTATAGGCTAGGAACTTTCAGTTTTCTCTCTTTTGCTATTTTAACAGCTTTTTCATAACCTGCATCAACATGTCTAGCAACACCAATTCCAGGGTCATTAGTTAAAACCCTATTAAGTCTTTTTTTCATATTTTCAGTTCCATCTGCAACGATTACCAATCCTGCGTGAGTTGATAACCCTATACCTACTCCACCCCCATTATGCACAGAAACCCAAGAGGCTCCACTGGATGCACTTAATAATGAATTTAATATTGGCCAATCAGCTATAGTATCCGAACCATCTTTCATTGATTCTGTTTCTCTATTTGGAGATGCTACAGATCCAGCATCTAAATGATCTCTTCCTATTACTATTGGAGCATCTAACTCTCCACTTGCAACCATATCATTGATAGCTTCTCCAAAAATATTTCTTTCACGATAGCCTAACCAGCAGATTCTTGCAGGTAACCCTTGAAAGCTAACTTTTTTCTGTGCCATAGTAATCCACCTTTTGAGAGCTTCATCATTAGGAAATAATTCTAAAACTTTTTTATCAGTTTTATATATATCTTCAGGGTTTCCAGATAATGCGACCCATCTAAAAGGCCCCTTCCCTTCGCAAAATAATGGCCTTATATATTCAGGAACAAAACCAGGAAAATCAAAAGCATTATCTAATCCAGTATTTTCCTTAACTTGACCTCTTATATTATTACCATAATCAAATGTAATAGCCCCTCTTTTTTGGAGCTCCAGCATTGCCTTACAATGTAATCTCATAGTTTTATATGATTTTTCTATATACTCTGCAGGGTTATTAATTCTTAATTCATTCGCTTCTTCTAAAGACATTTTATTAGGAAAATATCCATTTAATTCATCATGTGCAGATGTTTGATCTGTAAGTATATCTGGAATTATATTATCTTCTAATAATCTTTGTAATACATCTGCAGCATTTCCTAATAAGCCAATAGATATTGCTGTACCATTAGATTTTGATTCCATAGCAACCTTAATAGCCTCATCATAACTATTAGTCGAAATATCTAAATATTTTGTATCAATTCTCTTTTTTATGCTATCAGGATCAATTTCAATTGTGATATTAACCCCTTCATTCATTGTTACAGCTAATGGTTGAGCTCCTCCCATTCCTCCTAATCCAGATGTAACTGTTAAAGTATTCTTTAGACTTCCATTAAAATGTTGTCTTGCCACTTCTGCTAAAGTTTCATAGGTTCCTTGAAGAATACCTTGAGTGCCTATATAAATCCAGCTTCCTGCAGTCATTTGACCATACATCATAAGACCTTTCCTATCTAATTCTCGAAAGTGTTCCCAATCACTCCATTTAGGAACTATCATTGAGTTAGATATTAACACTCTAGGAGAACTTTCATGTGTCCTGAAAACTGCAACAGGTTTTCCTGATTGAATTAATAAGGTCTCATCATTCTCTAAATTAATTAAAGAATCTAAAATCTGCTCGTAACAATCCCAATTTCTTGCGGCCTTTCCATATCCACCATACACAATTAAGTCTTGAGGAGATTCTGCAACATTGTTATCTAAATTATTTTGAAGCATTCTAAATGCAGCTTCTTGCTGCCAACCCTTACAATGTAACTTATTTCCTATAGGTGAAGAAATGTTATTATATTTAGTCATATTTTATTCTCCTAGTAGATATTTTCTTTTATTATAATTATTCTTAATTAATTTAAAATTAATATTTCTTTCTTTTAATGAATTATATGAAAAAAAGCAAATTTGATTATATCCACTTATAGTAGAAAGTAATATTTTTTCAACGATACTATATTCATCCTGATTATACATTGATATTCCCATAATTATTTTATTTTTAGAAAATAATGAATCTACATTTTCTGAAATCATATTAATTCTTTGAATAAAAATATCATTATCACTAGAATAATTCATAGGAAGAACAAAATCAATAATATCTTCTTCTATCCACTTCCCCCAATCTTGGAACCATCTATTTTTCGCCTCTATAATATCGCTCTTTACTGCAGCGCTAATTAATATATCTAAACTAAGAGAATCTCTATATGAATTAACAGAACGAATTAAGGATGTTATATTATCACAATTATAATTTATGCGGATATCTTTTATAGAATCAATTTGAGAATTAGTCCATCCATACCTATTGCTAAATATATCTCTGAAAATATCTTTAGGATTAAAATTATATTTATTTTGAAAATCATTTAAACCATAATTATTAAAACCATAAAAATCATCCTGAAATCTTATATAGTCAAAGTGTATTCCATTTAACTTTGGATAATTTTCAAAGATTTCTTTAACAAGTCTTAAAAGATAAGTATTTACATTAGAATTGTTTGGAGATAAAAATAGTCCTTCCCAACTAGGTGTTTGAATATTTTCTAATTTTATTTCAATATCGGATTTCCCAAAATAATCACTTTCAAACCAATCAGGATTTGAATAATAAAGATGGTTATTATCATTAGGTGCAGAATTTGCTGACCATATTAAATACGTATTTATCCATGCATGAACTTTAATATCTAATAACTTCCCCAATAAAATAGTATATGAAAGTGGATCAAAATTACTCTGGACATTACTATTCATCTTTACTATATCTGACTTATAAAGCGCATCACCCCTTGACCTAATTTGAACATAAACATTTTTTATATTATTATTAAAGGATTCAATCATAAAGGAATCGATTGATGTTTTTGAATACATATTTTCTCTAGTTATCCATAAAGATGAATTAAAATCATCAAATGAATAAGCTACATTTATGATGAAACTAAACTGAATTAAAGAAAATAATATGGAAAGATATCTATTTACTATCTTTTTCAGGAGCTGACTCTTCGGTCGTATCTTCTAATTTTAAATCTACAAATTCAATAATAGACATTTGAGCATTGTCATTTTTCCTATTATCTAATTTAATTATTCTAGTATAGCCACCATTCCTATCATTATAGTTAGGTGCAATATCATGTATTAATATATTAGCAGATTTTTTACCTAAACTACCTGGAAGTTTTTTTGTAATCAATCGATGACTACTCAAATTATTCTTTTTTGCATAAGTAATTAATCTTTCAACAAAACCTTGCAACTCTTTTGCTTTTGGCAGGGTTGTCTTAATTCTCCTATGCTCAATTAAAGAAATCGCCAAATTCCTTTTTAGAGCTAATCGGTGACTTGCTGTTCTATTTAATTTTCTACCTTTTAATAAATGTCTCATAATTTAGCTATTCAAGGGTTAGATATTGAGAGATATCCATTCCAAATTCTAAACCCAACTCTCCTAACTTAGCAACTAGCTCCGTTAAAGATTTTCTTCCAAAGTTTTTAAATTTCAACATTTGGCCTTCATCTTTAGAAACTAATTCTCCTATTGTTTTTATACCTGCAGCTTGAAGACAATTATGACTTCTAACTGATAATTCCATCTCTTCTATAGTTTTTAATAAAAGATTTTTTACTTCTAATGCTTCATTAAGCTCTTTATCATCTACTGCTTTAATGGATTCTGAATCATCAAAAAGGAAAAATGCAAAATGCTGCCTTGCAATATTTGCAGCATGATTCATAGCATCTTTAGGGCTAGTAGAACCATCAGATTCAATAGATACCTCTAAACTTTCATGCCCCTCAGAAGATGTCGCAATTGGCTCCACATTCCAAGATACGCTTTTAATAGGATTATAAATAGCATCAATTGGAATAGTACCAATAGTATCATCTGCTCTTTTATTATTAGGAGCTAAAGAATAGCCCTTACCTCTTGACACCCTACATTCAATATCAATTTTTCTATCAGAAGTAATTTCTGCAATATGATGACTTTTATTTAATACTTTAAAGTCATTTAATTGCTTATCTATATCCTTTGCAGTAAACTTTGTGGGTCCTTGAAGACTAATGCTAATATTCTCAGGTCCTTCATTAATCATTTTAAATCTAACTTCTTTTAAATTTAAAACAATATCAGTTAGATCTTCTTTAACCCCATCAATAGCAGTAAACTCATGTTGAACTCCATCAATTTTTATAGAAGTAATAGCAGCACCAGGTATCGATGTCAATAAAATTCTACGCAAACTATTACCAAGTGTAACTCCATACCCTCTTTCAAAGGGTTCTGCTTTTAAAGAAAAAATATTATCTTCATCTTTAACAACCTTAACATCTATATCAGAAAAATGTTTATCTTTTGACATTCTATTAACCTCTCTAATTATTTAGAATATAATTCTACAATTAATTGTTCATTTAATGGTTCTGTAATCTCTTCCCTATCAGGTATTGATATGAATTTACCCTTTAATTGAGCCTTATCAATCTCCAACCATGGCATTGGATTATCACCTTGAACTTTTCTCAATGAATCTTGAAATAAGTCCATCTTTTTACTTTTATCTCTAACATTAATAATATCATCTGGCTTTAATTGAAAAGAAGGAATATTAACACATCTATTATTTACTAAAAAATGCTTATGGGAAACTAATTGCCTAGCTGCTCGCCTTGTAGGAGCAAGACCTAATCTAAAAATAGTATTATCAAGTCTTGATTCAAGCATTATTAATAAATTATGACCGGTTGGGCCTGTTTTAGATTGAGCTTTCTTATAATAATTTCTAAACTGTTTCTCTAATAATCCATACATATATTTGATTCTTTGTTTTTCTCTTAATTGTACGCCATAATTAGATAATTTTCTTCTCCTCGAATTACCATGCTCACCAGGAGGATAATTTTTCCTTGGACTTGAAAACTTAGGAGATTCAAAAACTGGGAATTCTAATCTTCTACATACTCTTGCTCTTGGACCTGTATATCTTGCCATAAATAAATTATACCCTTCTTCTTTTTGGCGGACGACAACCATTATGTGGAATAGGCGTCATATCCGTTATACTTGTTATATTTAATCCAGCAGCTCTTAGTGATCTGATAGATGATTCTCTACCTCCACCTGGTCCTTTAACTCTCACTTCTACAGTTACTAGACCTCTATCCATAGCTTCACGTGCGACCTCTTCTGCTGCTTGAGATGCTGCAAAAGGAGTACTTTTCCTTGACCCTTTAAACCCTAAAGAACCTGCACTTTTCCAGCAGATAGCATTACCTTTCTTATCAGATAAAGTAATTATTGTATTATTAAACGTTGCTTTAATAAAAGCTATCCCTTCTGGGGAAACTTTTACTTTTTTCTTCTTTGATTTTGGATTAGCCAATTATCACTCCTCTACATAGTTGCTTTCTTTTTACCAGCAACAGTTTTCTTTTTACCTTTTCTTGTTCGAGAATTATTCTTTGTATTCTGTCCTCTAGCAGGAAGGCCTTTTTTATGTCTTAAACCTCTATAAGTACCAATATCCATTAACCTTTTAATATTTCGAGTAACCTGCCCTCTTAATTCTCCTTCAACATTATAGTTATCAGCAATCTGATTTCTTATAGATATAACTTGTTCTTCTGATAACTTATTAACTCTAGTATTAGGGTCAACAGAAGAGCTATCTAAAATTTCTTTAGCCTTATGTGGACCAATTCCATAGATATATTGTAATGCAAACTCTATTTTTTTATTTCTTGGTAAATCTACACCTGCAATCCTAGCCATTATAAATTATCCTTGTCTTTGTTTGTGCTTAGGGTTAATACAGATAACTCTAAGTACACCTTCTCTTTTAATTATTTGACAATCTTTACACATTTTTTTTACTGATGCTCTAACTTTCATATTCTTAATCCTTATACCTATATGTTATTCTACCTTTTGACAAATCATAAGGAGAAAGTTCTAACTTAACTTTATCATTTGGTAATATTTTGATATAATTCATTCTCATCTTTCCCGATATATGAGCTATTAATTCATGGCCATTATCAAGCTTTACTCTAAACATTGCGTTTGGTAAAGTTTCTAAAATTATTCCATCAACTTCTATATTCGGTTCTTTAGCCATAAATTAAATAGTTAAAATTTGTGCCCCTTCTTCACCAATCGTTATTGTATGTTCAAAATGGGCTGAAGCACTACCATCTTTAGTACAAATTGTCCAATTATCTGATTTAGTATAGATTTCTTCAGAACCAAAATTAATCATAGGCTCTATAGCAAAACACATTCCTTTTTCAATAATTGCACCAGTATTTTGCAAGCCATAATTAGGAATTTGTGGTTCTTCATGTAATTTTTCACCTATACCATGTCCTACTAACTCTTTTACTACTCCATAACCGAAAGATTCTGCATGAGTTTGAATTGCAAATCCTATATCTCCAATTCTATTACCTGGTCTAGCCTGTTCAATTCCTTTCATGAGGCATTCTTTAGTTACATTTATTAATTTTTTATTATCATCACTTATAGATCCTACCGGAAATGTTTTTGCATGATCACCATAAAATCCATCCACAATAGAACCCACATCAATACCTATTATATCACCATCATTTAATATTCTATTACTTGGAATTCCATGAACTACTTCATCATTAATAGATACACATAAAGTTGAAGGGAAACCATACAAACCTTTAAACCCTGGAGTAGCCCCTTCTTTATTAATAAAGTCTTCAGCGTATGCATCCAATTCTATTGTCGAAACTCCTACTTTAATAATATCCTCGATATTATTTAATAAATCTTTAACTACAGCTGCAGCTTTAGTCATTTTTTGTATTTCTTCTTTGGATCTAATATTAATCATAAATTTAATATCTCTTTCTACTTCTACCTTGAATCTTTCCAGATTTCAGGAATCCATCATAATGTCTTGTTATCAAATGAGATTCAATTTGTTGCAAAGTATCCAAGGCTACACCAACTATAATTAATAAACTAGTGCCACCATAAAAACTTGCTAAAGAAAAATCCATACCAGCAAACATCACTAAAAAAGTTGGAATACAAGCAATAAAAGCAAGAAAAATTGCAGCTGGAAGTGTTACTTTTGTTAAAATATTATCAATATAATCTGCAGTTGGTTTTCCCGGTCTAACGCCAGGTATAAACCCTCCTTGCTTCTTCATATTATCAGCTACATCTACTGGATTAAATGCTATAGCCGTATAAAAATATGTAAAAATTATTATAAATATTGATAAAACCAATGCATAGAACCAATGGTCAGGACTGAAAACCGTAAGCACCCAATTACCAATAGAACCTTGGAATAATTGCCCTATAGTATTAGGTAAAAACATTAGAGCTTGAGCAAAGATTATAGGCATTACTCCTGCCGTTAATATTTTTAAAGGTAAATGAGTAGATTGCCCTCCATACACCTTTCTCCCAACAACTCTTTTAGCATACTGAACAGGAATTTTTCTCACTGCAGTTGTAACCAAAACTACAAAAATTGTAATTGCTACCATTAATAAAATAGATGGGATTAATTGAGTAATTGGATTTAAGGACCCCTCCATTAAATATGACAGCTGTATATTAAACACATGGGGGGCACTTGCTAAAATTCCAACCATTATAATAAGTGAAATACCATTACCTAAACCATGATCTGATATTTTCTCACCTAACCACATAACAAAAACTGTCCCAGTCACTAGAGTGACTATTGTAACAAAGTAAAATAATATATCTGCATTAGGGACTACTTTCCCAGCACCTACAATTTCTTGATTTGCTAGAAAAACTGCGACACCAACAGCTTGCAAAGTAGCAATTAATACAGTTCCATATCTAGTTAATTGTATTATTTTTTTTCTACCTTCCTCACCCTCTTTCTGCAAACGTTGAAAGTATGGTACAACAGAACCTAATAATTGGATAATAATTGAAGCTGAAATATAAGGCATAATTCCTAGTGCAAAAATAGAAGCTTGAGAGAAAAATCCTCCAGCAAACATATCATACAATCCTAATATAGTACCCTCAAAAGAAGCCATCATGACCTCCAAAGCAGTTCTTTCAATACCAGGAACCGGTACGTGTCCTCCCAGTCTATAAACAAGAAGCAAAGAGCATGTAAATGCTAATTTCTTTCTTAACTCTGGTACATAAAAAATATTAATAAAGCTTTTTATCATATTGCTTTTACTGTTCCTCCAGCTTTTTCAATTTTCTCTTTAGCAGAAGAACTAAAAAATTCTACATTAATATTAAGTGAGTCTGTTAACTCTCCATTTGCTAAAATTTTAACTGGTAAATTAATATTAGAAATTAATCCATTTGAGTACAATACATCTTTATTAATTTCCTTATCTTTCAACCCAGATAAGTCTAATAGATTAACAATCTGGACACTCTTTTTTGAAGATGATAAATGATTAAATTTCCCTTTACCCATACCTCTTTTAGGCAAACGTCTCGCCAATGGTGTTTGCCCACCTTCAAAATGCAATTTAGCTTTGGTACCAGATCTTGCCTTATATCCGTTGTGACCTTTTCCTGCAGTTCTTCCTTGACCAGTAGCATTTCCTCTACCTATTCTTTTTCTATTAGATGTGGAACCTTTCGCAGGCTTCAAATTTGATAATTTCATTATACTTCCTTTACCTGAACTAAATAATCAATAGATTTTATCATTCCTCTTATGTGAGGAGAATCATTTTTCACCACCACTTTATTCATTTTAGTTAATCCTAAAGCAATAAGCGTCTTTTTTGCATGTGATTTATAGCCTATAGCACTCTTAATTTGTTTTATTTCTATTTTTTTAGACATCTTTAAATAATAATCCTATTAACTAAAAAGTTCATTTAAATTAATTCCCCTTTGTCTCGCAACCATCAAAGGATCCCTTAATGACAACAAGCCCTTTTCAACTGCTTTTACAACATTTACAGGATTTGTTGATCCTGTAATTTTAGATAAAATATTTGAAACTCCAACCTGCTCTAAAACAGCTCTAACAGCTCCACCTGCAATAATTCCTGTACCAGGAGATGCTGGCTTTAAGACTAATCTTACAGATCCATATTTAATATTAAGTTCATGAGGAATTGTAGAATTAATAATAGGAGCTTTAAAGATTTTCTTTTTAGCATCTTCTTTTGCTTTAGCTACAGCGGATGCAACATCAATAGCTTTACCAAAACCTAATCCAACATGGCCATTTCCATCTCCTACTGCAACCACACAATTAAATCTCATAGAACGACCACCAGTTGTAGCCTTCGAAATTCTTTTAATCGATATAACATTCTCTTCTTTTAGTTCTAATTCTGTTGGGCTTATAAATGCTCTCATCATTCTCCTTTATAAGGTAATTCCATTTTTACGCAAAGTATCTGCAACGGCTTTAACTCTTCCATGATACCTATAACCATTTCTATCAAACACTATTGTATCGAGTTTATTCGATTTAAGCTTACTAACTAAATCTTCAGCTACAATTCTACTCATATCAATTTTATTTTCAGCTTTAGAAATACTTTTTACTAATTTTTTATCTATACTAGAAGAAGAACATATTGTGTTATTCGATATATTATCAACCAATTGAAGAAAAATATTCTTATTAGATCTAAAAACTACTAATCTAGGATGCTGAATTCTCTTCCTAATTTTAAATGAAATTCTCTTCTTTTTATTTATCCACTTTTTTCTTTTACTTATAACTGACATTTAAGCTCCAACTGTTTTTCCTGCTTTTCTTCTTATATGTTCATTAGAATATTTTACACCCTTACCTTTATAAGGCTCAGGTTTTCTTAAACTTCTAATTTTTGCTGATACTTCACCAACCTCTTGCTTATCTATTCCTTTAACAATAATTGTAGTATTATTGGGAGTTTCAAATTCTATTGTATCTGGTTTTTCAAAATAGATAGGATGAGAGTAGCCTAAATTCAAAATTAAAAAGTCTTTATTACCAGCGTCAGCAGTATATCCGACACCAACTAAGTGCAATTCTTTCTTATATCCCTTAGTTACACCTATTAAAATATTGAATATTAAACTTCTAGTTAATCCATGAAGCTCTTTATACTTCTTTTCGTCATTCCTTCTAGAAACTGAAATAGTATTATCTTCAATTGATAATGAGATGCCATCCGATACGATATAAGAAAGCTCCCCTAAAGATCCTTTCGCTGAAAATTTATTATCAGAGAAATCTATTGTAACACCCTCTGGAATATCTATTATTTTTTTTCCTATTTGAGACATTTAATTTATAAATTCCTTTTTATTACCAAACGTGGCAGAGGACTTCACCTCCGACCTTTAGCGCTCTTGCTTTTTTATCTGACATTACACCCTTTGAAGTAGATAGAATAGCTACTCCCATTCCATTTAATACTCTAGGGAGTTTTTCTGAACTAACATAATTTCTACAACCAGGCTTACTTATTCTTTTTATTCCATGAATAACTGGCTTATCAGAAAAATCATAATTAAGAAATACTCTTAAATTATCTTGAACATCATTCTTGATTAATATGTAATCTCGAATAAAACTTTCTTCTTTCAATACATAGGACAATCTAATTTTTAATTTTGAAACAGGTATATCAACCCATGGCTTAGATGCCATTTGAGCATTTCTAATCCTTGTTAAATAGTCTGCTATGGGGTCAGTCATCGTCATAAATAAATCCTTTAATTTACCAGCTTGCCTTTGATACACCAGGTATCAAACCCTTTAATGCTAATTCTCTGAATGTTATTCTAGACAAACCAAATTTTCTATACACTCCTCTTGGTCTACCTGTAACATTACATCTATTTCTAACTCTAATTCGGCTAGAGTTTTTAGGTAACTTTTCAAGCTTCAATCTATATTGCTGTCTTTCCTCAAATGATAAAGTTTGATCATTTATTTTTTCTAATAAATTTTTTCGTTTCTCAAATAATCTATTAGATAGCTTGATTTTATGCTGATTATTAACAATTTTAGATTTTTTAGCCATATTTACATCATCCCTAATTATTGTCGTTAGATGCTATTTTTCTAAATGGAAACCCAAACGAATCTAATAATTTGTATGCCGCTGAATCATCTACAGCTGATGTTACAAATGTTAGATTTAAACCTCTAATAGCATTTACTTTATCATAATTTATCTCTGGAAATACTACTTGCTCATTAATTCCAAAATTATAATTACCCATTCCATCAAAACCTTTTGATGAAAAACCTCTAAAATCTCTTATTCTAGGAGATACAATCGCAATAAATCTCTCTAAAAATTCATACATTTTTTTCTTTCTCAAAGTAACTGATATTCCAACAGGATCATTTTCTCTAATTTTAAAATTAGAAATAGCTTTTTTAGATTTTCTAATAACCGGCTTCTGACCAGTAATTAAAGTTAATTCTTCAATAGCTTGTTGAAGACTATTCTTGTTATCTCTAGCCTCACCTAAACCCATATTTAATACAATTTTATTTAATTTAGGGACATCCATTCTATTGGAAATCTTTAAGTCTGAAGATAAAATATCTACAATTTTTTCTTTATAAAATTTTTCTAAGTTTGATTTTTCCATAATTATTAATCTAGAATATTATTAGTTTTTTTAGAATACCTAACCTTTGTTCCATTATCAAGAATCTTATAGCCTATTTTGGTAGGCTGATCATTCTCAACAAATAGCACATTAGATGAATGAATAGAGGTTTCTTTTTTCATTATTCCACCTTGCGGATTTTCCTGCGTAGGACGTTCATGCTTTTTAACAATATTTACACCCTCCACAATTATCCTATTCTTATCTAGTAAAACTTTTATTATTCGTCCTTTTTGACCTTTATATTTACCAGTCATTACTTGCACTATATCATCTTTTTTGAATTTCATAATATTTAAACCACTTCCGGAGCTAAAGATATAATTTTCATAAACTTCTTTTCTCTTAATTCTCTACCCACTGGACCAAATACTCTTGTCCCCGTAGGCTCCATTTGATTATTAATTAATACTGCTGCATTATCATCAAACCTAATATAAGAGCCATCTTTTCTTCTCATTTCTTTTCTAGTTCTAACTATTACAGCCTTAGAAATAGCTCCCTTCTTCAAATCTGTTCCTGGAATAGCTTTTTTAACAGTTACTACTATAACATCACCTATTCTTGCATACCTTCTATTAGTTCCACCTAAAACACGAATGCAAAGAACTTCCTTTGCTCCTGTATTATCTGCTACATTTAATCTTGTCTCTTGTTGAACCACTGGTTTTTCCTTTATTTCACTGCCTGTTTTTCTATATTAACAACTACCCATCGCTTCAATTTACTAATAGGCTTAGACTCCAATATTCTTACAACATCACCAGGATTACACTTGTTTTCCGGATCATGTGCATAATATTTTTTTGATTTAGTTACAAACTTTTTATAAACTGGATGAGGAAATCTCCTCTCAACTTTAACTACAGCGGTTCTATCCATCAATGAATCTAAAACCTCTCCAACCAACTGTCTTTTATTAGTATCTTTTTTATTTTCCATATTATCTTTCATTATTTAATGCACTAATTCGTGTTTTAATTCTAGCTATATCTTTCTTCAAATTCCTTATTGCAATAGGATGATCTAGCTGTTGTAAAGTTTTCTGAAACCTCATATTAAAAAGAGCGTCTTTCCTACTTTGAAGTTCTTTATTCAGATCTTCTAAACTTAATTCATGATATTTATTTACTTTAATTGCCATAATATTTATAATTCTCTTCTAGGTACCATTTTTGTTCTAATTGGAAGTTTATTATTACACTTTCTAAAAGCTTCTTGAGCATCATCAAAATCTAATCCATCAATTTCAAACAATATTCTGCCAGGCTTAATTACTGCCACCCAATACTCAGGAGAACCTTTTCCTTTACCCATTCTAGTTTCTGCTGGTTTTTTTGTAATTGCTTTATGAGGGAAAATTCTAATCCAAACTCTTCCAACCTTCTTGATGCTTCTAGATAAAACTATTCTAGCAGCTTCAATTTGTCGACTAGTTATCCATCCTGGCTCTAAAGCTTTTAATCCAAAAGTTCCAAAAGAAACATGACTGCCTCTAACAGACATCCCTTTAGTTCTTCCTTTTTGAGGTTTTCTATATTTAACTTTTCTTGGAGCTAACATATTATTACCTTATTTCTCCCTTATATATCCAAGTCTTAATACCAATAATTCCAAAAGTAGTCAACGCTTCGACATGTGCATAATCAATGTCAGCTCTTAGGGTATGCAAAGGGACTCGTCCTTCTCTGAAGGTTTCTGATCTTGCAATGTCTGCACCATTCAATCTTCCTCCAATACAAATCTTTATTCCTTCTGCACCCATGCTAATAGTACTCTGAATTGCTTTTTTAGCAACTCTTCTATAATTAACTTTTTTCTCTAATTGCTGTGCAATATTTTGCCCAACGAGTATAGCCTCTAATGAAGGATTTTTAATTTCATTAACATTAATTTGCACTTCAAATCCGACCATTTTTGAAATATCTTTTTTTAAACTCTCTACTTCTGACCCACCTTTACCTATGACAAGTCCCGGCCTTGCTGTAAAAATATTTATTGAAATTTTCTTAGAATTTCTCTCTACTTCAATTCTAGCCACACTTGCATCAGATAACTTATTAAATAAAAATTTTCTAATTAAAATATCTTCATGCAATTTGTTTGCATAATTTTTCTCATCAAACCAAGTAGACTCCCAAGTTTTATTAATTCCCAGTCTGATACCAATTGGATTTACTTTTTGTCCCATTTGACTCCTATTTACTTTCTATTACAATTGTTATATGACTTGTTCTTTTCTTTATAGGTACAGCTCTACCCATTGCCGCTGGCCTAAATCTTTTAATAGTAGGTCCACCATCAATCAAAACTTTTTTTATAAAAAGTTCATCGTTCTCAAAATTAGCATCATCATTATAATTAATATTTGCAACAGCTGAATTAATAGACTTTAAAAGAAAATGCGATGCTTTTTTATTAGTTGAAGATAATATATTTATAGCATCTAATACTTTCTTACCCCTTATTAAATCAGCAACAAACCTAATTTTATATGGAGACTGCCTAACATATTTAACTTTACATGTCGCTTCCATTTATATTACCCTTTTCTATCTCCAGAATGTGCCCTAAAAACTCTAGTAGGAGCAAATTCCCCTAATTTATGTCCAACCATATTCTCACTAATGTATACAGGGATAAACTTATTACCATTATGAACAGCAAATGTTAACCCAACAAAAGAAGGAGATATAGTTGATCTTCTAGACCATGTTTTTATAACCTGCTTTTTATCAGTTTTTGATAAATTATCAACTTTTTTTTCAAGTTTAGGATCTATGTAAGGTCCCTTTTTTAACGATCTAGCCATTATCTAATTACTTCCTTCTTTTAACAATAAACTTATTTGATTGTTTCTTTTTCTTTCTAGTCTTATAACCTTTAGCAGGAGTTCCCCAAGGGCTAACAGGATGCCTTCCCCCAGATGTCCGTCCTTCACCACCACCATGAGGATGATCTACAGGATTCATAGCAACACCCCTAACCTTAGGCCTCTTACCTAACCATCTTGAGCGCCCAGCTTTTCCAATTTTAATATTTTCATGACTTTTATTTCCAACAATACCAATAGTAGCTAAACATTTCTCGTTCACCATCCTAACCTCGCCGGACGGAAGCCTCAAGGTAACATTGCCATTTTCTTTAGCCATTATTCTAGCATACGAGCCTGCACTTCTTGACATTTGACCACCCTTGCCAATTTTCAACTCTATATTATGGACAAGCATACCTTCTGGAATTTTGTATAATGGCATAGCATTTCCTATATCAAAAGGCAAAGAAACATCCTTATTTCTAGAAGATATTATCTTATTACCTACTTTAATACCATCTGGAGCTAAAATATATCTCTTCTCATTATCTTCGTAATTAACGAGCGCTATTCTAGAAGTCCTATTAGGATCATACTCTATCGTAAGTACCTCACCTTGGATATCAAATTTATTTCTTTTAAAATCAATAATTCTATATCTACGCTTATGTCCACCACCCCTTCTTCTAGATGTAATTCTACCCGCGTTATTCCTTCCTCCAGTTTTTTTAATTGGAGTAGTAAGTTTTTTATATGGCTTATCTACTGTTATCTCTTCAAATGTAGATACAGACATATATCTTTGACTCGGGGTATCAGGTTTTAATTTTTTAATAGCCATGAATTAAGAAAAATCTCCATTAATTAAATCAATTTTATCATCTTTAGAAAGAGTTATAATTGCCTTTTTCCATTTCGATCTATTACCATTAGTTCTAATTACTTTTCCACCACTTCTAACTGACATATTTTTATTTTTACCTCTACAGTTAATAGTAGAAACTTTTGTGATTTTAACATCAAATCTATCTTCTATAGATTTTTTAATTTCAATTTTATTAGCATCCAGAGACACCTGAAAGACATACTTATTATTAATTTCGCTCATCAAGTTACTCTTCTCAGTAAGCAATGGTCTTATAATTATTTCAGAATAATTTCTCATAATATTATTTTTTTAAGTTATTGTTATAATACTCAGCTGCATTTTTATCTAATACTAAAACTTCACAATCTAATAAATCTCCAGCAGATGCATGAGAAGCTTTAGATAAATATACATTTTTTAAATTTTGCGATCCCAAAACCATATCATTAGTAGGCTCATTAATTAAAACCGTTGTTTTTTTATCTAACAAGTCAAATCCTTCTAATACGCCTGAGAATTCTTTAGTTTTAAATGATGATATCTTAAATTCATCTACAATAATCAGTTTTTTATCAGAAAGCTTTTGAGACAAAACAGACTTTTTTGCTAATTTTTTAACTTTTTTATTAATCTTTAGCGAATATTTTCTAGGTTTTGGGCCAAATGCTGCACCACCATGAACTCTAGCAGGATTTCTTGTAGAACCAACCCTAGCTCTACCTGTCCCTTTCTGTTTCCATGGCTTTGCACCACCACCACTGACTTCAGCTCTAGTTTTAGAAGAGCTAGTACCTTGCCTCATTGAAGCTAATTCTGATTTAAGTGCAAGATATACACAATGGCTATTAGGTTCTATGCCAAAGACATCCTTATTAAGCTTCAATTTATTTGAAGTTTCAGCACCTTTTATATTATATAATTTATATTCCATATCTTTTTATTTTTCTATATATACAATTGACTTAGAAGCCCCAGGTATAGCTCCCTTTACAAATAGCAAATTATTATCAATATCAATTTTAATAACTTTAAGATTATCTACAGTAACATTATCTCCACCCATTCTTCCTGCCATACGAGTTCCTTTCCACACCCTACCAGGCCATGTACCAGCACCAACAGATCCGGCTTTCCTCATAACACTATTTTTACCATGAGAAGCCCTACCACCTCCGAAATTATGTCTTTTCATATGACCAGCGAAACCTTTACCCTTAGAGATTCCTGTAACACTTACAAAATCACCTTCATTAAAAGAATCAACCTTAACTTCTTTACCTAAAAAAGTGTTATCAACTTTTTCACATCTAAATTCTTTTAAAATTTTAGTACAATTTTGAATCTTTGATTTTTTAAAGTGTCCCAGCATAGGCTTTTTAGGGTTTTTTTGTTTTATGAATCCTAGTTGTAATGATGAATACCCTTCTTTATCATTCGATTTAACTTGAATGATAGGACAAGGGCCTGCCTCTATAATAGTAACAGGCAAATCATTACCAATATCATCAAAGACTCTAGTCATGCCAAGTTTTTTACCTATAATAAAATCAAATTTTAACGCAACTTCTGAATCAGCCTCTTCAGCTGAAGCTTCTTCTA
>CEQN01000129.1_pt1 | contig 30942 bp, 27 predicted proteins | sample 427011 | NCBI WGS metagenome assembly CEQN01 (sample SAMEA2621277, study PRJEB7988) | marine metagenome | biome: marine biome (ENVO:00000447); feature: deep chlorophyll maximum layer (ENVO:xxxxxxxx); material: "saline water (ENVO:00002010), including plankton (ENVO:xxxxxxxx)" | depth 120 m
AAAAAAAAAATATATTTTAATTTTAACTATTTGTTTAGTAATCAATATAAAATTTTAAAAAGAAAATTATTATCAAATAAAATGGGTAATTTAATAGATATCAATATATCCATTGGAAATGGTATTAGTTTCAAAAAAAAATTAATTAATAGCTGGAGATCAAATAACGACTCTATATTTACCGGTATTATTGGAAATTTGGGTATTCATTACATAAATCTTTTAACTGACCTACTTGGAGACGTAAAAATTACAGATATTAAACTAAAAAAAGTAGGAAATTTTAGAATCCCAGACACTGTCTTAATTAATACAAACTCAAAAAAAAATATAACTAGTAGAATATTTTTAACATACGCTTCTCCATTTCATCAAAATATAAAAGTAACATTTTCTAATAGTATAGTTGAAATATGTAACCAAAAAATTATTGAATATTATCCAAGAGATACATTTGATAAATATAATAGATTTATAAAACCAAAAAAAAAAATTTTATATAATAAGAAGTCAAATTCAATTTGGAGAGATACATTAAGTAAATCCATTGAATATTTCTTAAGTCATGCAATGAAAAAAAAATTTTTTTCAGATAAAAAATTTGAAACAAACATAGAACAAGTAAAAATTATATTAGATAAACTACATGGAAAAAGAAGATTTAAATAATTTTTTTCCAACTGAAAATTTTTCAGATATTAAAATATCACAATTAGAGGCAAAAAATTTATCTGATAATTTAAAATTCTTTTACATTAATAATTTACAATTATTTAAAAAAATTTTTGATGATAAATTTCCTTTTAAATTTCAGGAAATTTTAATAAATAGAGCTATCTCTCCAATAACTTATATTTTTTTTGAAAGGTTTTTAAGAGCATATAAATATAATAAAAATAAAAATGGTAACTATTCTATTAATAAAAGTTTTTATAAATTTAAAAACAATATTGATATGGAGGTTTTTTCTGAAAAATGTTCTTATTCAAATGATTTTAATTTTTCACTTATATCTAATTTTCTTAAAATATTAAAAAATGACAGGATAGATAAATTTGAAACCATTAATTGTGAAAATAATTATATTTGTAAAGAAAAAAATTTCAAAAATTTCTTGCAAAACTATTATTCACCAAGTGAAAAAATTTTAATAAAGGTAAATTCAATTTTTGAAAAAATTTATAATTTATATGCTTATTATAAAAAAATACCTATAGTAGAGGCAGCCAATGTAGATCCTGCCTTTAATTTAAATGGATTTTTTATAAAATATTTTTCTAAATTAAATAATCTAAAATTGATAAATAGTGAAAGTTTTTCAAATGATGAAAGAGATAAATTAATCAAAAAATTAAAAGATAAAAAATTGAATTTTGATATATTTTTGTCTAATTATGATTTATCAAGTGAAATAAAGAAAAATATTATTAATTTTTATTTTGAATTTTTAAAATTTAACTATCCAATTTGTTTTCTTGAAAATTTGAATAGCAATTTTAAATATCAAGAAAATATTTTAAAAAAGTTTAATTCAAAAAAAATATATTCATCAGATGATGAAAGCTCTATTTCTACTCTAAGTTATTTTGTTTCTAAGAATTTAAACTTTGAAATAGTTAAATTTCAACATAGTGGACATTATGGTTATTTGAAAGATACTTTGGAGATAGATCAAATAGAGTTAAAAAATACTGATACTTTTATATCAAATGGGTGGAACGAAAAAGTAAAAAAATATGATGAGAAAAGTTTTGTAAATTTTATAAAATTACCATCTCCACTTTTATCAGAAAAAAAAAAGTATTTTAAATCATATAAAATATATACAGACAAAAAATTTGATTTTTTATTTTTACCTCAATTTGTAAAGCCATTTACCAATCCAATTCAAGGTATTGCAAATTTTAGAAGAGATGTAATAAAAGAATATTTAAATGAATTTTGGGAATTAGCGGATTGCTTAAGTAAAAATAATTTTAAAGCAAGTATTAAGTTTTATAATAGAGTAAGTAAAAAATTTATTAAAAATAATCTAAATTTAATTGAAAAAAAATATTCAAATACATTTTCTTATCAAAGTAATTTTAACAAAGGATTATCAAAGGAATTAGTTAATACTGGTAATGTAATTTTGTTAGATCAACCAGGAACTGCATTTATTGAGTGTTTAAATTATAATATTCCAGTTATGGTTTATTGGAACAAAAGTTTTTGTGAGCCATCTGATAATGCAATAGAATTATTTAATCAATTAAACAAAGTTGGTATAGTTCATTACAATACAAAAACTTTGATAGAGTCTTATAAATTATTTAAAAATAATCGCAATGAATGGTTAGATGAAACAAAAAGAAAAGATACAATAAAACTATTTTGTGATAATTATGCTTTTACAGATTTAAATTGGTCGAAAGCTTGGAAAAAATTTTTAATTTAATTTAATTGAATATGAATAATTTTAAGGAAAACTTTGACAAATATGGTTTTTGCATAGTTAAAAAAAATTTTTTTATCGATGAAGAAATAAAAAATATTGAAAATATATTTGAAGAACTCTTAAAAGGACAAAATAAGAACGTTGAAATTGATAATAATTGTATGGGTGGAAAATCTTTAGCAGTAAAAAATTTTATTGATGAAAAATTAGAAATCAAAAGATTTGCTAACAAGATTTTTGATGATACAAAACTTTCAGATACCATTAAAACAAATGTTGGTGAAAACTTCAAGATATCTGAAATAACTTATCGAAGATCATATCCTGGAGATATTGGACTTGGTTTACATCAAGATGCTATCGGTGAAAATACAATTGTAATAAATTTAAGTAATAATGATTTTAGTGGAAAAACATGTTTCTTAAAATCATCGCATAATTTTGAAAGTATTAATAAACTTTTTAAATCATCATCAATAAGTGATAAGTTGACTAAATTTTCAAAATTTTTTTTAGATTTTATTGATACTTCTGAGGGATCGTTAATCATGTTTAACAATAAGGTATGGCATGGAAGATTTCCAAATAAATCAAGAAACTTTTCAAGTTCATTATTAATAGGAGTTTATCGTGAGGGCTCAAATATAAAGTATGAAGATGAAAATACATTTGAAAAAATTAAAAATAAGCTAGATTATAACTATGAAATAGATCAAAGAAGAAATTTAGAACATCCATCAATAACTAAAAATCAAGATGGTAGTTATTTTATAAGTCATGAAAAATCAAATAATGAAAATAAAACTATTCAAATCTATAAAAATTTAAAGACTAGAATTTATATTAGTTTTTTAAAATTAATTTATTTTTTTAAAATTAGGTAGTTAATTTGTTTTTAAAAAAAAAAAAAAAATTGTTTTTAATATTCCTAAAAAAAAATTTTGTTTATTTTATGATTATTTACCAAGATTTGATAATTTAATAAAATCAAATTATGAAAAAATAAACTTTAGAGATGAAATTAATTTTATTGTGCTAGCATGTTCTTTATTGTTTATTTTTCAGAACAAATTCAATTTGAAGATTTCATATATAAATGCATATATTTTGCTTGTTAGACCCAAAGTAGTTATTACTTTTACTGATAATGATATTCTATTTTATAAACTGAAAGAAAATAATCAGAATATAGAATTTATATCATTCCAAAATGGCACTAGGAGTATTAGTGGAGATATATTTTCGATTGTAGACATTAAAGATAAACTTTCTTGTGACAAAATTTTTGTACACAATTCATATGTTGCAGATTTATATAAACATTATATCAAATCTGAAACTATAATTTCAGGATCCTTAATGAATAATTTTTACACAAAAAAAAATAAAAAAAAGATTTTTGATATTACTTTTATTTCCCAATTTGATAGTAAAAGAAATTTTAATTTCTTAAATCGTGATAAGTTAAAAATTGAATGGGATCAATATTATTCAGCAGAAAAAAAAATTTTGGAGATATTAAAAAAAATTTCAATAGATAAAGATTTAGTTATAAATATATGTGCAAGATTTAAAGAAAGAAATATAGAGGAATATGATTTTTATGAAAAAATATTAAAAAAAAATTTTACTTTTTCAATTTCGAATAAAAAAGAAACACAGTATGATATTTGTGATCAGTCAGAATTAGTTGTCTTTATTGATTCGACGCTAGGTTATGAAAATATATCAAGAGGAAACAAAACTGTTGGTTTATCAATAAGAGGTGAAATTATAAATGATAAATCTTTTAATTTTGGATGGCCTAAACCCATGCAATCTAATGGACCTTCATGGATAAGTTATTATGATCACACGCTAATTCATAAAATAATAAAATATAATTTTGACATTGATAGCGAAAAGTGGATATCAGAAAATTTTGAATATGTGTCCGATTTAATGAAAATTAAAAAAAATAGTAAATTGATAAATGGAATACTAAATTAAAATGAAAAATTTAATTTTCATTCCCATAAAAAAACTTAAAAAAAAGAAGTATAAAAATTTTGGATTAAATTTTTTTAATTTTAAGAAAATTTTGGAAAAAAAAAAAATTATTAAGATAAATTTAAGTCACTTAGAAGCATATAAACATTCAAGAATATTAGAAAAAAAATTATCTAATTTTTTATTTTTAGAATTAAATAAATTGCATAGTGTAAATTTTACGTATAGACAATGGTATATAATACTTGGTTATTGGCTAAGAAGATTTTCAAATGTAGTTTTTTATAGATATTACTTAGTAGATCAAATTTTCAAAAGGTATAACTTTAAAAGTTTCACTTTTTATTTGAATCATCAAGACATTATTTGTAACAAAAATTCATATTCCTTTATCAAATCAACGAATGATTTAAAGTGGAATGATATTTTATTTAACAAAATCGTTCAATTGAAGGCGGAATTTTCAAAAAAAAAATTTAATTTTAATTATTATTCGAAAAGAAAATATATTTTGCAAAATTTTTATCCATACAGCAATCAAAGAATAATATTAAAAATTTTAGATAATTTTTTATCTCTTTTTATAAAATCGCAGGATAATCTTATCAAAATAAACAAAATTAGTTATTTTGAATCATTAAAATTAAATATTAAATTTAAACAAATATTTAGATTTAATATTTTCCCTGATGAAAACATTTTAGATAAAACTAATTATGAAAAACGAAAAAAGTTAATTAAAAATATAAAACTAAAAAATTTTTCACCATTTGAAATTTCAAAAAAATTAATATTTCAATATTTACCAGAAACCTATTTTGAGAACTTTGATTCAAATCTTAAATTAGCAAAAAAAATAAATTTTCCTCAAAATCCAAAGAAAATAGTAACCGATAATGATTTTGATACGAATGAAATATTTAAGTTATGGACTGCTTTAAAAACTAAAGGTAAATCAAAATATTATATTCTTCAGCATGGAAACAATTATGGGACATCAATTCATACAATTGATAATCCAGAACAAATAGCATGCGATAAATTTTTTTCGTGGGGCTGGAAAGATAATAAAAAAGTTTCCAAGGGAGTTAATTATCAGATAAAGAAAAATAAGAGTATACCTTATACGGATGATTATTATTTATATTTAGATGCTAAATTAGATTTGGATTTTGCATTTAATAACAATGAAGCTTGGGAGAAATATATTCAATCAAATTTGAATTTTTTAGATAATTTAGAAAATAAAAATAAACTAAAAATTATTCCTCATCCTTATTATTCAAATAAGAGTAATTTGAGTGATTATGGAGAATTATTAAAATATAAAGATTTTTTTTCTACATTAGATTACAATAAGAGTCCAAAGTTAGCAATTTATGGTTATGAGTCTACAGGTTTTTTAAATAGAATTTCATATAATATGCCTACTATTAGTTTTTACAATTTAAAAAACTCTAATCTAAGAAAAAATGCAATTAAAAATTATATGAAATTGGTTTCAGCTAATTTTTTATTTATTTCTCCTTTAGAAGCTGCAAATTTTTTAAACAATAAAAATTTTGAAATTAATCGATGGTGGTTTAATAAAAAATCTCAAACAAAATTAAATAATTTTAAAAAAATTTATACTAGAGTTTCAAATAATAATTTAGAAGAATTGTTTAGGTTTATAAGTAAATGAAAAAGTTATCAATTTGTATACCAACACTTAATCGAGTAAGATGCTTAAGGAACTGTTTAGAGTCTATATATCGTTCATCAAAACAATCAAATATAGATTTTGAGGTTTGTATATCCGACAATGCTTCTCATGAAAATGTTTTACAAATTATTGATGAATATAAAGTATTAATTCCTATTAAATTTAATCAATATGAAAAAAATTATGGACTAGGAGTTAATATTTTAAAAACAGTAAGTATGGCAAATAGCGAATTTTCATGGATAATTGGAAATGATGACATGCTTCTAGATAACACATTAAGTAGACTCGATGAAATTTTTAAATCAAATATTGATGTGGATTATTTTTTTGTAAATTCTTATCATTTAAGTTCAGAATATGTTTTTAATAAAAAACAACCTTTTAATCAAATTGATTTACCAAATAAAATGAAAAAATTTAGTGATTTTAAAAATGATTTAACTTGTAATTACTTTGATTTAATAAATTATAAAATTTCATTTGATTTTTTGTTGGGTCAGTTTTTATCAATATTCAAAACTGATATGTGGAGATCAAACCTGAATGCGATCAATTTAGACTTAATTAAAGATACTAGAGTTATGTCAAATATTTATAACACATTTTCACATAACATAATTTTTGCTAAAGCTTTTTCTAACTCGAAAGCTCACTTTGTCAGTGATCCGTTAAGTATTTGTTTGTATGGAGAGAGAGACTGGTGGAAAGATTATTATGCATTTGTAGAAAGTGTAAGAATACCTGAATTATTAGAAGTTTATAGAAAGAATGGTTTGCCCTATTTAAGTTATATTATTAATAAAAATTTTGCTTTGAGAAAATTATTTGTTTTTTTATTTAAACTAGTTTTTGTAAAAGAAATAAAAGGATGGGAATATTTAAGCATAAAATCTCATGTAATTAAAAATCTTCTTTATCCAAGCATATACTTAATGCCTTTTTTCTATTTAATAAGAAAAATATATAAAAAAACTTTATCAATTGATTAAATGAGTATAATTACCATGAAACTATAATCAAAATGAATTGTAAAAACTGCAAAAGTAAAAAACTGGCAAGAATTTTTAAATTGGGCAATCAACCTATTAGCAGTGTTTTCCCAACAAAAAAAATTAAAATATTAAAAAAATATAATTTAGATTTATTCAAATGTAGCAAATGTGAATTGGTGCAATTCTCAAAGCTTGCACCTTTAGATGATATGTATGGCGAAACTTATGGATATAGAACTTCATTGAGTAAACTAATGATAGACCACATGAAATCAAAATATGAAGGCATAACAAAAAAATATAAATTAAAAAAAAATAGTGAAATTCTTGATATTGGATCAAATGATGGAACTTTTTTAAACTTTTTTGCAAAAAATAAGTTCAATAATTTATATGCTATTGATCCATCTGCAAAAAAATTTCAGAAATACTATAATAATAAAATAAAAACTTTTTTTGATTATTTTTCAAAAAAAAATATTTTTCATTTAAATAATAGTAAAAAAATTACATTTTCTTTAATTACATCTTACGCAATGTTTTATGATATTGAAGATCCAAACTCTTTTTGTGCAGATATAAGTAATTTATTGAAAAAAGATGGAATTTGGGTTTTGGAAATGTCGTATTTTCCATTGTTACTTAAAAATTTGACATATGATCAAATATGTCACGAACACGTAACTTATTATACACTTTCAACATTTAAAGAAATCATAAATAAACACGGCATGGATGTAATTGATTTTAGTTTAAATGATATAAATGGAGGAAGTATTGAAATTATATGTTCAAAAAAAAATAGTATTCACAAAACAAAAACTAAAAAAATAAATCAACTTCTTCTAGAAGAAAGTAAAATTAATAATAATTCTTATATGAAATTTACTGATAGAGTTAAAAATACTAAAGAAGTTTTAAATTCTTTCTTATCATTAATACCAAGAAAAGATATAATTGGGTATGGGGCTTCTACAAAAGGTAACATAGTTTTAAATCATTGTGGAATAGATAATACTAAATTAAATTTTATTTGTGATGCCAATCCTTATAAATTTGGAAGATTTACTCCTGGCAGTAATATAAAAATTATATCTAAAATTGAAATGAGAAAAAGAAATCCAAAATATCTTTTAGTATTAATTTGGTCATTTAGAAGTGAAGTTATTTTACAAGAAGTTGATTATATAAAAAAGGGAGGTAAGTTAGTATTTCATCTTCCAATATTTCACATTGTAGATAAATATAATTATAAAAAATATCTAAATAAAAATTTCACTAGTTTGTCTTATGAAATCTAGACACAAAGATAATCTTATAAAATTTTATAAAAATAAAAAAATTTTTATTACAGGTCATTCTGGTTTCAAAGGATCTTGGCTTACTTTTGTGCTTAGCTTATTTGGGTCAAAAATAGTAGGTTATTCGTTAAAGCCGCGATTTAAGCCATCTAATTTTGAGTTATTAAATTTGAAAAAAACTATCAAAAAAAATTACTTTTGTGACATAAGAAATAAAAAAAAACTAAATATAGCTTTAATAAGGGCTAAGCCTGATATTATATTTCACTTAGCTGCTCAGCCTTTGGTAAAAAGATCATACTTAGATCCAGTTGAAACTTTTGAAACAAATATAAATGGAACATTAAATGTTTTGGAAGCTTCAAAAAATCTTAAATCAATTAAATCCTTAGTAATTATCACTTCAGATAAGTGTTATAAAAACAATGAAAAAAAATCAGGCTACAAAGAAACAGATGAACTTGGAGGCTATGATCCTTATAGTGGTTCAAAAGCTGCAGTAGAGAACGTATTCCATTCATATTATAATGCTAAATTTAAGCATAGAAAAAAAATAGGAGTAGTTAGTGCGAGAGCTGGAAATGTTATTGGTGGAGGTGATTGGTCTAATTATAGATTAATTCCTGATTTTATAAAATCTCTAATGAAAAATAAGCAATTTGAAATCAGATCGCCTAATTCCGTAAGACCTTGGCAGCATGTTCTAGATTTAATAAACGGTTACCTGATATTAGGCATGAAATCTTATGGAAATAATAAATTTAATGGTTCATGGAATTTTGGTCCTTATAGCAAAAGATCAATGAAAGTAATTGAAATTGTTATGCGATTAAAGAAGCATTTAAAAGTAAAAAAACCTCTTAAAATTAAAAGAAATAAAAGTTTAAAAGAAACAAATTTACTTTTTCTTAATTCAAAGAAATCTTTAAAATATTTAAAATGGAAACCAAAATTTACAATTTTAAAATCAATTGATCTAACTTCAATATGGTATCAAGAATATTTAAAAAATAAAAAAATAGAAAAAATAACTAAAAAACAAATTAAAGAATTTTATAATTTATGATTCAAGATGTAATTATTTCAAAAAAAAAACAATTTATTGACGATAGGGGTAAAATAATGCACATGCTTAGGAATGATGAGGATATTTTTAAATCTTTTGGAGAAATTTATTTCTCCTGCATTTTCCAATATAAAGTAAAAGCTTGGCACTTGCATAAAAAAATGACTTTAAATTATTCAGTAATTCATGGCGAAATAAAGCTAGTACTTTTTGATGATAGAGCCAAAAGTTCAACAAAAGGATTGGTTCAAGAGATTAAACTGTCTCCAGAAAATCATTGTGTGGTAACAGTACCACCTTTAATCTGGAATGGATTTATATCTTTATACAAAGGTACATCAATTGTAGCCAACTGTTCAGATATACCCCATGATATAAATGAAATAATTAGAAAAGATTTTAACGATACTTCTATACCTTATAGGTGGAAATAAATGAAAGTAGTAATATTGGCTGGAGGAAAAGGCACTAGATTAGCTGAATACACAAAGACAATTCCAAAACCAATGGTTAAAATAGGAAATCAGCCAATTATAAGACATATAATAAATTATTATAAAAGTTTTGGATTTAAAGAATTTATCGTAGCCGCTGGATATAAATCCAATATAATAAAAAACTATTTTAGATCTCAAACCAATCTTAAAGTAAAAGTTATCAATACTGGCAAAGAAACATTAACTGGCTTAAGAATAAAAAAATTGGAAAAATTTCTTAAGAATGAGACATTCATGCTTACATATGGCGATGGTTTATCAAATATTGATTTAAAAAAACTATTTAAAGTTCACAAAAAGAAAAAAAAAATTTTAACTCTTACAGCGGTTCATCCGCCAGCAAGATTTGGAGAAATTGAAATCAAAAATGGAATAGTTTCAAAATTCGATGAAAAACCCCAATTACAAAGAGGATGGATTAATGGTGGTTTTTTTATTTGTGATAAAAAAATTTTTAAATATTTAAATAAAAAAAATGTTATGCTCGAGAGAGATCCAGTTCAAAAACTCGTAAAAGCAAAAAATTTAGCAGTTTATAAGCATGAGAATTTTTGGTTTTGTATGGATACCCTTAGAGACAAAAATGTTTTAGAGGAATTATTAAAAAAAAAGAAGGCACCTTGGATTAAAAAATGAGAATCCTTATAACAGGTGGATCAGGATATTTAGCAACTTCAGTATCTTTGTTATTAAGTAAAACATTTAAGATAGTTTTATTAACCAGAAATCCAAAAAAAATTGCTAAAATTAAAAGAAAAAATATTAATATTGTTAAAATTTCTGACTACAACATAAATCAAATTAGAAAATATATTAAAGGTTGCGATTATATAATTCATTTTGTTGGACTAAATAAATCTGAGAGTAATAGAGAACCAAAAAAAGCATTAAATGTAAAGTTGAGGTCAACTAAAGCGCTTATATACTTGGCAAATAAATATAAAATTAAAAAATTTATTTATATATCATCAATGCAAGTTTATAAAAATTATATTAATAAAAAAAAAATCACAGAAAATAATATTGTTACATTAGCCAGTGGATATAATAAATCCCATATAATGGCAGAAAGGATGATCTTAAATTCTAAAAAAAGTTTTGAGTATTATATTTTGAGACCTTCAAGTATTTTTGGTTTCTATTTTTTTTCACAATCTAAGGAACTAATATATACAATTTTAAATAATTTTTGTTATCAGGCAAAATTAGAAAATATTATTAGAATATCAAACCCAAATACTGTAAGAAATTTTCTGCCGTTAAAGATTTTTGTTAAATTTATAAACTATATTCTTTCAAATAAAATTAGATCAAAAAATAAAATAATTAATATTGGATATAAATCTTTATCTCTTGAAGAAGTATCAAAAATGATAGCAAAAAGATTTTTTATTTTAAATAAAAGTAAAATTAAAATTTTAATGAAAAGAAAAATTAAAAATAAAATTCCAAAGTTTATTTACAAAAGTAATATAAAAAATCTTAGGTTCAGAAAAAAAATGTTTGTGGGTGAAATAGATAATTTTTTAAAAAACATTAAAAGATAGACAATGGTAAAAATTGATAAAATTCCTTTTTCAATAATTCTCCCAACATTTAATAGAGAGAAAAAATTAGAAGTTGCAATTAACTCGGTAATCAAACAAACTTATAAACACTGGGAACTTATAATAATTGATAACAAATCTTCAGATAAAACTAAAGATTTAGTAAATTCCTATAATAATAAAAAAATTTCTTTTTATGAGATAGAAAATGAGGGCGTAATTGCAAAATCTAGAAATTTAGGTATTGAAAAATCAAGAGGAGAGTATTTATGTTTTCTTGATTCTGATGATTGGTGGCACCATGAAAAATTAGAGTATATTTCAAAAATTTTAATTAAAAATTATTCATTTATTTATCACAACCATTTGATTAACTCGCCAAATAGCTTTATTAAAAAGAGGAAAATAAATTCTATAAATTTATCTAATTCTACTTTTTCAAATCTAATAAATTTTGGACCTTCTTTTGCAACTTCTTCAGTCACGGTTAAAAAAGATATTTTTAAAAAAATTGGTTGCTTTGATACAGATAGAAAATATATTGCTTGGGAAGATTTTGATGCTTGGATTAGATTATCGAAAACAACAAATAATTTTTATAAAATAGATAAGTCACTTTCAATTATTAATATTGATGACGCTAATTTTTTAGATGATAAATTAAAAATAAAAAATACTTATTTATTTTTAAATAAGTACCTTAAAGATCATAAAAAAATCCCAAATTGGTGCTTGTATAATATTTTGGTTGCTGAATACAATCTTTCTAATTTTAAAGAAGTGAAAAAGATCCTAAGTAAAATTGTTTTTTTTGAGCTAAGCATAAAAAAAAAAATAAATTTTATTAGAATTTTTTTCTTAACTTTTTTTAAGTAAATTTTCTTTTAATAGCTCTTGCAAAATAATAAAGGTTTCTATATTTTTCGATCTTAGGTCTTATTATATTTTCAGATTTTATTTTTAAATAATCTAGCCAATAATTGGCAGAATTAAATTTATAATATTCGAAATACTTTTTTAATTCACCATCAGATCTTGCTTTCCCATTATCTCCATATTTAGAAACATAAGGTATAAAATTAGGATATAAGCTTGGAACATTAATTAATCTTGTTCTCATAAAGTTACCAATCAGAATATCATCAAAAATATTATTTTTTATAGAAAAAATTAAAGAATTTCTTGGAGTATTAAACTCGATACCTTCTTTTCTATTAGATAATTTAATTGTAAAGTCTTTCTTACCCACTCTAAAATTTATAAATCCAAAATGTTTTTTCAAATGTTCAAACTTTAAAAAATAATTTTTTATAATTTCTTGATCTTTAATATCTAATTCGTCAAACCAATTATCTCCAAAATTTTCTAATTTTTCTGGTTCATTTAAATTCTTATCGGGGTTTATTTTTAAATAATTACTTTTATTAGTATCCCATTTTATAAAAGCAGGTAATAATTCACCATTTATATTATTAAAATTTTTATAGTGTTCCTTTAATGGAGTAATAAATTTATTCATTGGAATACTATCTGATCGAGAATATTTGTGGAAGCAAGAGAATGGAACCGCAAAGTTACAATTCCATTTTTTCATATAATAAGTGTATGACTCGCCGCAGGGCTTCTTTTCTGCTGCCAATGGTAATACAAACTCATTATGATGATTATAGAAGTTGATCATGTCAGCATCGCCCCAACTGATCAGTTTCAATAAAAATCTATTCTTATAATTTGAAATTAATTTCTTAATTTCTTTAGACCATCCTAAAGCTGAACCATCATTTAAATTAAATATCACATCTTTTTTAGCTATCTCAATAACTAATGAAGAGTCTTGATTCCAGTCTGCATAAGATTTTATTCTAATATTTTTTGATAAGCTCAACCAGGAATTACTTTTAATTTTTTTGCACTTATAGTTTTTTGATAAATCTTTATAAATTCTATCTCCATAATGATCAGGAATTAGAAATGTTTTGCCTTTAAAAAGATTTAAAGAATCAGGATCTATATGATCTGGATGTCCATGTGAAAGCCAAATAAACTCTGATTTATAAATATTTTCTAATTGTTCTTTAGGAATATTATAAGCATGCGACCAACTGCCAAAATAAGGTTTGCCTTTAATCCACGGATCTGTAGTTAAAACTGGTATATCGTCAAATATTGTGACTGTTGCGTTTCCAATAGTTTCAAAGCCTAGCATTTACCTTTTTATAATATAATTATTTAAAACTAGTATATCCATATCTGTTCTTAAAAAACAATTTATAGCTTCAGTAGGATTCATTACGATTGGCTCATTTTCATTAAATGAAGTATTAAGAATAATTGGAACTTTTGAAATTTCATAAAACTTTTTAATTAGTAAATAGAAATCACTATTCATTTTTTCAGTAACAGTTTGAACCCTTCCTGTACCATCTATGTGAGTTACTCCTGGAATAATTTCTCTTTTAGTTTTTGATATTTTTTCTACAGATGACATATATTCGTTTAAATTAGTATTTTCAAACCATTCGTTTTTATTTTCAAATAAGATAGCTGGCGCGAAAGGTCTAAAATTTTCACGTCTTTTTATCTTATTGTTGATAATATCTTTAATTTTTGGATTGCAGGGATTTGCTAAAATAGATCTGTTTCCAAGAGCTCTTGCTCCAAATTCCATTTTACCATTAAAATGTCCTACAATTTTATTATCAAAAATATACTTAGCAACTTTTTCATAAAGATTGTTTTTATTTTCTATAAAATCACAATTAAATTTATAAATTTCTTTATTGTTATTTATAATTTTTTTTATTTCATCGTTTGAAAAGCTAGGACCAATAAAAGGTGAAGTTAAATTTCTGAGAATAGCTTTTTTATTTTTTTTATAGGTGTATATAGCAGCTCCAATTGATCCACCGCCATCACCAGGAGCATAAGGTATAAAAATATTTTCAAACAAGTTTGATTCATGTAACTTTTTATTTGCTAATGAATTTAAAGCACAACCACCTGCATAAACAAGGTTATCTGAAAAATTTAAATTTTTTATTTCTTTTATGATTTCAAACAGTTTATGCTCAAATATCTTTTGTGCAGATGAGGCTAAGTCTTTTTGAAGATCTGAAATTTTATCAACATTTAAATTATTAATATTAAATAAATTTTCTAAATTATTGCTAAATAGATTATTTTGCTCAGGTTTTCCTTGAAATTTATAACTATAATTTTTATCAGTATGGTTAAAGTATTTAAGATTAAGCTTTATACCTTCTTCTTTTTTAAATAAATTTTTTAAAATTTTGTCGTAATATTTTGGTTTACCATAGGAAGATAAACCCATCATTTTATATTCATCGCCATAATTTTTAAATCCAATTAATTGTGTGAAGGATTCATAAAATACTCCAAGTGAATTAGGAAAAAATTCTTTTTTAATAATATTAATTTTATCATTTTCGCACTTAGCAATTGAAATACTACAAAAATCTCCGAAGCCATCAATAGATAAGCCTACAGCCTTCTTATAATTCGATGGATAAAAAGCAGAAGCAATGTGCGATATATGATGATCGATGTAATGAATATTAACTTTTTTTGATAAATTTTTTGGATTGAAAAAATTATTTATATCTTTTTTTAAGGATAATTTTTTTTTTAGCCTATCTACAATCTCAAATTTTTTTACTCCAAATAAATAATTTTTTACAAAATATAAAATCTTGTGATGAAAATTTGAAAAGGGATTAGTATTTATTGCTATATCTGTAATATCTGACAAATCAATATTTGTATATTTCAGACAAGCATCAATAGATGCACATGGCAATCCAGCCCAATGTTTAATTCTATTAATTCTTTCTTCTTCTATAGCGAATAATAATTCACCATTTTTGATTATGCAGGCAGATGAATCAGCATGATTACAATTTATTCCAAGTATAATACTCATTAAGTTTTATTTATAATATTCAAATACTATAACTGATAAAAAAAACATTAATTAATTTAAATTTAATATCTAGTATTGTAAATTAAACAACAAATAATGATATTATTATGATTGGTTAAAGAAAATTTAAATAGTTAAAATAAAAATATATATTCCAAAAAATATGAATATAGCGATTGACTTAATTGGAACAAATCTTGGAAGTGGCACGAAAACTTATAATATCAATTTTTTAAAACAATTATTGAAATATGATCAAAGAGATAAAATTTATATATTTCTTTGTGGCGACTATATAAAGAATATTAGTATTAAAAACATACCAAAGAATATTTTACTAAAAAAAAAATCAAACTTTTTAAAAATTTATTTTATAAAGATAATTTGGATGCAATTTATTTTTCCATTTGAACTAATATTATTAAATGTAGATAAAGTATTTTCACCTATGAATTATTGTCCAGTATTTTGTCGTATCATGAAAATTAAAATAATTTTGTGTATTCATACAAATTTACCATGGATTTATTTTAATAAAATGCCAGGTTCTAAAATCAAAAATTTTTTTATAAAAAAATTTATGGAAATTTCTATTAAGTATTGTGATAAACTAATTGTTAATTCTAATTTTGCAAAAAATGAAATTATAAATTGTTTAAATTTAAGAGATAAAAAAATTGAAGTAGTATATCTAGGTGCTGACAACGATGATAAATTTGAGAAAATAGAAAATAAAAGTATAAAAAATTTTAATTATGAGTCTCAATATATACTATGCGTATCGTCGTGTGTAAGATATCATAATTTTATAACTATTTTAGAGTCTTTTAAAAATATTTCATATAAAAACAAAAAAAATATAAAGTTGGTTATTGTTTCTCAAATACTTGATAAAAAATATTTTTCAGAAATTGAAGAATATATTTCAAAAAATTTTAATAATAATGAAATAATTATTTTTGAAAATTTAGATAAAGAAAATTTAAAAAAATTTTATAAAAATGCACTTTTTTATGTATTTAGTTCCTATTGTGAAGTTTTCGGATTAACAACGCTTGAAGCAATGTCAAATAATTGCCCAGTCTTGGTTTCTAGAAGTTCTGCACTTGTAGAGATTAATAATGATAGCGCTCTATATTTTCATCCAGATAACCAAAATGATATTACAGAAAAAATGTCAAATTTAATTGATAATATTAATTTAAGACAGTCACTTATTATTAAAGGCACAAATCATGTAAAAAAATTTAAGTGGTCCAAAACATTCAAAGATACAATGGCAATAATTTTGAATTAGCTACTATAATACACTTTAAACTATTAAAAATATCAAAAATAATCTAAAAAATTTCTTTTATTAAATTTAAAATATTTTTTAGTTTTTCTAAAATTTTTTTTCTTAGTCAAAATTTTTAATGAATAATCTGGATTATCAAATTTAATAGGTGTAAATATATTTGTTCTAATTGTACTTTCCAGTTTATCTTCTGCATTATGAAATATATTTAGGCGGAAAGAAATGCAATCAATCGCAAAATAACTTAAAGAATTTTCCTTTGATATTATTGAGTTTTTTGATTTAGAAATAAATTTTAAAGCCAATTTTCTATTTAAATTTTTGAAGTTAAATATATTCTTATTTTTTAGATTTTTTGGAAGTTCATCTCCAATTACAACAACTTTGAATTTTTCTGATAATTTTGAAATAATATTAATTAAAAATTCATTTCCTTTATTTTTATTTTTTTTAAAATATACAATATAATCAAATGTTTTTTTAATTGAACTTTTATTAAAATTAAAATTATAAAGTATAAAATTATAAAAAATTTTATTCCTGCTTGTAAAATATTTTTTGAACTGACTATGAGAAAATAAAATTTTATTTTTTTTTCTTTTTAAAATAAATATACCTATATATTTTAAAATTCTATATATGATGTTAGTTTTTAAATCTGATCCTGTAATTGGGCCTAGTATAGTTGTCTTTGGTAAAGTAAGAAAAATCAAAAAATTCCAAATTGGCAAATAATTTAAATAGCAAATTTTTTTTCCATCAATATAGTATATCCATAATTTAAAAATCCCAATGAATGGAAGAACATAATTATAAAAAAAATTCTCTTTATGTGCAAATGTATTTAAATTAACAAACTTGCAGTTTTTATATTTTATTTTAAGTAAGGATAAAAAATTCAAGGCCAATATACCTTCGCCTGAATTACTTTTAATATTATTAGCCCAATAATAAATTTTTAACATAGGAACATTATATTTATTGATATTTTTTTAATCTCTCACTAAAAAATAATAACGCAATTATGTAAACAAGAAAATCAATACTAAAAACAGCTATAGATGTTTCTAAAAATGATCTTAAACAAATTATAAATAATATTGATGCAGCAAAGTGCATTAATGGGCTATTATTTAATTTATAAGCATCAGTAAAATAAAATTTTATTAATAATATTAAAGAATAAATATAAATAAATATTATTGCCAATCCCCCCACAATGCCAGCAGCTAGCGTAGTATATAAAATTGAATTGTGAATTGATTGATCTATCAGTAATCGATCAGCTTGCGCCCCATATCCTTTTAGGTAATTTTTTTTTATAATGTTATAAGCTTTTTTCCAATTATAAAATCTATCTGAACTAAATCTACTTGGATTTTTTTTATAGTTATTCTGATCTCTTAGTAATATGTTATTAAATGCGTTAATAGCAATGTCAGTTCTGTCTTCAAAAATGTTAGTTCTATTTTCAGAAATGTTTATTTTCTCTTTTATAGGAATTGCTTTATGGATTAAGAAGTAATTATAAGAAAAATTTACTAAAAATGGAATAATCAGTGCAAAAATTAGTAACCTTTTATCGAAAAAAAATTTTTTGAAATAAAATAATATAGTAAAAATATTTAATAAAATATAAATAAACGAAATTGTTCTGGATTGGTATATTAAACTAAATATACCTAAAAAAGCTAATAAAAATAAAAGTATATAATTTTTTTTTTTTTTATTTATTAAATAATAATATAATACAAAAGAAAATAATATTAATGCAAGTCTAGCTAAGCCAGAAGATCTGGGTGGATATTTGAATCCAAAATAGCTCGAATCGTGACCCATAACTCCATAAAAATGACTTCTAGGATTAGTTATCATTTCTAATATGCTCGCAGAAAAATAAAAGGCAAAACCTAAAGCAATAATCATTATAGTTAATTTAAATATAGTTAATTTTTCCTCACTGTTTAAAAAATTATGTAAAATAAAAAAAGAGAGGAGCATATACAAAGGCCAGTAAATATTTAAATTATTATTATTAGGAGAAGTGAGAGTAAAAAAAATATAAAGGAAAAAAATAAGATAAAAAAAATATGAGTAATGCACAAAAAAATTTTTAATTTTTATTTTTCTAATTTTAACTAAGATAAATATAATTGATAAAATAAGGGGTAAAACAAGCCTTACTTTTCCAATTAAATTATATTCAAAAAATTCAATTGGATTTAAATTAATACTTAAGAAAAAAGATACCCAAGTAGATGCTAAAAGAAATTTTAAATAAAAGTTTTTTTCTATTTTATTCATTTTACTTCTTTCTTAATTTTACCAGCAGACCAAAATATATTAATAAAGAAAATAATATTGTAAGATTTATATTTTCAATTATATAAAATATAATCAAAGGCATTATTGTTAAAATAAAGATTGATTGCCATATATAATTAACATTTTTTTTTATCAAATAGTGATGAAAATGAGTTTTATCAGCATAATATATTTTCTTTTTTTTAATAATTCTTTCTGCAGTAACTCTAATCATGTCAATACCTGGAAATAATAAAATAAAAAATATTTCTTCTGCATATAAGTTTTGAACAATATTATAATCATTAATTATAGATAGAGAAAAAAAAATTGAAAGTATACTTGTCCCTGAATTTCCCAAAAAAATTTTTCCTCTTACGTTATAAAAGAAAATTAAGATCATACTAAAAATTAAAAATAAATATAATAAATTGGGATTTTTAATTAATAAAAAAAAAGTCCAAAAAATAATTATAGAAGTAGCTGAACCATTGTAGCCATCAATAAAATTCAATGCATTATAAAGAGAAAATATACAAAATATGGTAAATAAAAATGAAAAGTTTCCTAAATTAATTTCCTTATTTGTAGATTTAAAAATTAATTCTTTTATAACAAATCCACTTTCAAATGGAATGAGTGATATAACTGTGACTATTATTATTAAAGTTTTAATTTTTGGACTTAAAGTTTTTGCATCGTCCCATAACCCAACCACAAAAAAAATTATATAAAACAATAGATAGATAATTAATTTGTTTGTAGAAATTAAAGATTCAAAAAAAATTGAAATTAGAGCTATTAATATTGTTGCAAAAATACAAATCCCACCAACCAAAGGTGTTGGATGGCTATGAATTTTTCTATCATTAGGATAATCAAGAATACCTAAATATTCTGCAAAATTATTTCTGTAATTTAAAATTAATAAATTTATTATAACAATTAAAATGAAAATTAGAGATGATTGAAAATTAAATAATTCCAAGAATGGCATAAATATGTTTCCTAATTACTAATGCAAAGTTTATTATTTACTAAATTAAATGCATATACATTTAAATCTGCAGAGCTGAAAGTTTTTTCAGGTTTAATTTTGAGTTTGCCTTTCATTTTTTTTACATTGACTGAACTTTGAGAAGGTTCTTCAACATAATATATTTCATCAATTTTATTTATTTTTGCAGTTAAATAAATATCTACACCCAAATCCTTAAATAAGTTGCAAAGATTTTCTTCTTTTTGAATTCTTTTTAATATCTTTTTTCCTCCAACAAGTCCTTCTAGTTGTATCAGTTTTTTATCCAATAGGTAGGATACCTTACCAGCCATATCTCCCATCGCAAATATTTCATAGGGAGAGTCAGCATAGTGATTTGCAATTTTATCTGCAATATTTAATATATGATCATTATTGACATTAAAATTTTTAATAAATAAAAAAATATATACTGTAACAAAAAAAACTCCAATCATCTTTGCTGCATAATGAATATACCTAAATTTATTAAAATTTAAAAAATCATTAAATAAAACAGAAGAAGAAATACCTAAAAAAAAGAAATGCCATGTCCATAAAGGCCAAGCTGATCTTAAACTGTTACTGACAAAGAAAAGAAAGGTTGTTAGCAAAGATATTTTTGTAAAAACTTTAATTTTTTTTGAAAATAAAAAAAAAATTCCTATACAATTAAAATAAAACATTAAAGAAATAAATTTCATTCCATAACCTGATGAATATAGAAAAGTAAATGTCTCTTTATTAAATAATAAAGTATTTGAAAAGCTTTTAGCTATACCACTTTCAGGAAAAGGAATATCAAAATAATATAGATTTATAGACATATATAAAATTATTAATAAAGGCATTAAACACAATTTAATAATAAAATTCTTATCAAATATTTTTTTATTTACAAAAAGTTCATTTATTAAAAATACAAAATAAAAGATTAAAAATTCTAATCTTGATAAAAAACAAAAAAAACTTAGTAAGCAAAAAATTAAGATATTTCTTTTTAAATAAATTAAGCTAAGTGAAAAAAAGAAAACAGCCATTGATGTTTCCATACCATTTTTGGAAAAAAAAAGAGTAAGATAGCATATTAAACTTGCTATAAGATGACTTTCTCGCGGGCTATAATTTTTTTGAAAAAAATATTTTTTAAAATTAAAATATGTAAAGAAGGAAAATAAAAAAATTGAATTAATAATTATAAAATTAAAAACTAAATCATTTTTAGATATAAAAAAAATTAAAGTAATAAAAAAAAACCAAAGAGGCTGAAAGCCATTTGTTATAGATATTTTATCAAATGATATTGAACCTAGATTTATAAAGTTTTTAGCTGTTGTAAGATAATAATAAAAATCATCAGTAAATGGTGCTTTTACATCTGATCCATAAAAAATTTCTAATCTTAAAAATATAAAAATACAGCAAAGCGGATACAATATAAAAAAACTATTAATATTTTTCATTTCCTAATTAGAGTTAAAATGTAATGTTTTTGATTATTTAATGGTGAATTATTGTAGTGATCAAAAGTTTCTATATTACTTATGAATTTGATGCTTAATTTTTTTAAAATTTTATTAAAAAATTTCAAATTATTAATATTTTCGAAATTTTCTTGAAATGATATAACTGAATATTGAGACTTATAAATAGTATTAAAAAACTTTTTTCTTAAATTCATTGGAAATTCCGAAATAGACCAGTTTGCAATAAAAAAATAATTTTTTTTTGTTTTTGAAAACTTATCAACTAGTTTTAGATCATTTATTAAGTTTAGTTTACCTGATATTTTTCCAAGATTAGGATTATGATTGTTCATTTTTAAAAAATAAAACTGAAGTAAATTTACTTCATACATATCGTATATCGTGTAGGAAATTTTTTTGTTTAATTTTCTAAATATGTCGGCCATGCAGCCGTATCCACCTCCAATTTCAATAATGTTCTGAACACTATCTAAATTATTTAATTTTATACTGTCTAGGAATTTTTTTATAATATAAACTTGTCTAATCCTATTTCCACTGCTATCTGAATATAAAAAAAATCTTATAGGCTTACCTACATCATTTTCTAAAATTAACTTTTTCCAAGTTTCCCAGTTCTTATCATTTTCTAATTCACGAAGCTCAAAGAAAATAAATAATCTGTTATGTATAAAAAAAATATTTTGAACAATTGAGTTTCTTAAAAATTTTTTTAAATTATTTGATTTTATTATTCGTAAAATTTCACTTGAAAGATTTTTATGTGTTTTTAATCTTGGATTTTCTTTATATACTTCATTAGCCTTTTTTTTAATAAAATTTTCTATTTTTATATGTTTTTTTTTATTAAATTTAATTTTTTTAAAAATAAAAACAGAAAAAAAAATACTAATTTGTCTTAAAAATGTTCTCAACATGTTTGTTTTTAAAAAAGTTATTTACAATTTTTTCCATTGTATAATAATTATTGAATTGAATTGACTCTTTGTTTTTTATATTTTTTTTTAAATTGTTAACAATACTTCTGTAAAAAAGTTTTTTTTTCAAAACTATAGGAAATCTATTTTTTTTAAATGAAATTCCTTCTATTCCTTTTTTGGTAGTTAAAATTTTGGCACCAATAAGCATAGCTTCAATTATTTTAATTCTTGTTCCAGTTCCTTTATCAATAGGCACAACCATTAATTTTGAATTATAAATTAGATTTAATAATTTAGGTTTTGAAACAATACCAAAATTTATAATATAGTTTTTTTTTTCAACATATCCTCCTCCTGTCAAAATAAGTTTTAACTTTGGAAATTTTTTAATCAATTTTGGCATTAAAACATTAACTAAATAATCTATAGCATTTTTATTAGGCAAATATTTATATGATCCACTGTATATAATATATTTAAAGCTTAAAATTTTTCTTTTCTTAAATTTTAAAATTTTTTTTGACACTCCATTTTTAAGATCAACACATTTTACATTATATAATTTTTTAATTTTATTTATTTCTATTTTGGAAACAGATGTAGATAAATTTGAATTATTGAATACATAATTTTCTAATTTTTTTGAAAAAAAAGCCATAAGTTTGGAGGAGGTCATTTTTCTTACTTCAAATTCTATACTGTGAGAGTGGTACATAACCTTAGTAGATGGTGAAAATATTTTTATTAGTATCAATGATATGAAACTGTAGCCTATCCAACTTGGACCCTCTATTATAATTAATCTTTTACCACTTTTACCTAAATATTTTAAAGTTTTATAAATTAGAAAAGGAATGCATAATATCTTCAAGATTGGTTTTTCCTTAAAAATTTTCATGGAGTAAAGTTTTTTTTTATTCTTATGATTTAAGTGTGAAATTTGAAAAAGCTTTTTTTGACCCGGCCAACATAGAAATAAACTTCTTATTACCTCAGCAGATCCCATTGTAGTAGGAAATACTGGAAAGAAACATATAAATGCTGTTTTCATTTTTTCAAATTCTTTTTTATGATTAAAAATGAATTAAACAAAACTAATGAGATAAATGAATAATAGAAATATTCATTATAGTAAATATTTATTATCAAGTTAACAACAACAATTAAAATATTAAGATATATCAGACTAAGTAAATCAATTCTTTGTTTTATTTTATTTGTTCTAAAAATTATAAGAGCACACTCTTTAAGCAACAAAACAAAAGAAATCAAAATTAAATTTTTAAATTCAAATAATATGTAAAATAACAATAGTAAAAATGGAAATAAAAAATAAAGTTCTAAAATTGTATTAAACTTAATTTTTTTTTTTGCTTCAAAATATGTTATCAAGATATGAGATATACCCGAAACCCACGCAACAATTAAAAAAATTTTAGTTAAATATAAAATTTCGATTGAATATTGATCTTTTAACCAAAGCACTAATACTTCGTCTAAGAATGGAAAAATAATTAATATGAATAAAGGGATAATGAAAGTGAATATATTTAAGGAATGATTAAAATTAACTTTTTCATTGCTGTAAGAAATTTCTGGTAAAAGTACTGCTGAAATACTTTTGGATAAGATTGTTAGTTTTCCAGCCAACTGATATGGTATACTATAAATTGCTAATGCAACTGGTCCAATAAAAATTTTTATTAAATATTTATCCATAAAATCAAAAATTTGAAGATTAAGCATATGTAAGGAATACCACTTTGAATATTTTTTAAACTTTGTGATAAAATTATATTTTGAATTTTTATTATATTCAATTTTGTAAAATTTTTTTATATAAATTAAGATTGTTATTATAGAAAATATTTTCAAAAAAATTGAAAATATTATTAAATTTTCAAAATCTAAAGTATTATCTAATATTAAGCAAATTGATGGTATATTTAATGATAAAGTATAAAATATAAAATTAACAATAGACAATAGTTTAAATTTTTTAAATCCTTGTAGAATTCCATCAAGCGTTAAATAAATTACAGTTATACTTAAACCTATTCCAATTGTAAAAATATTGTAATATTTTTCAAAGATGAAACATGACATTACACTTATTATTGTAATTATAAAAATTATGTTTAATGAAAGTTTCAAACTTTGTTTAATTATCTCGACAACAAATTTTCTTTTAGCAAGTTCAACAGCAACAATTTTATTTATACCTATATTTAACAGAAGACCAAAAGAAATTATAAAATGAAAAAAAATATAATTTCCATAGTCTGATTTACCATTTATCTGTAAGTGAACTGGTATTGCTATAATTGCAAAAACAATTCCCAAAAATGATGGTAGAGATAATATTGTACTATATTTAAGTAAATTGAATAATTTATTAATTTTATTTGATTGTGAAAATTTACTAATAAGATTAATCATATTTACATGAGTTTAAATAATTTTTTTAATTTAATTAGATATAAAAGTTATCTTAAAAATCTAATCATTTTTGTACCCTTGTTCCTAAATTATACAAGCTGGACTTTAACTAATTATAGTAAATTAATTTTACCATTAATATTTTTTAGTTTTTTAGCCTCATCCATATATATAATAAATGATTTAACTGATTTAGAAACAGATAAAAAACATAAATTTAAAAAATTTAGACCTTTAGCAAGCGGATTGGTTAAATCAATAACAGCAATTTATATTTCAATTTTTTTAGCAATAATATCTCTCTTATTTTTTTTTCAGTATTCTGATTTTAAAATTTTTATCTTGGTAATTTTATATTTTATAATTAATTTGTTCTATTCCACATTCTTTAAAAAAATTAAATATTTAGATATACTTACTGTTACTAGTGGTTTTTTTATAAGAATATTTATTGGTTCGATATTAACTAGCCTGACAATATCAAATTTTTTTATAAGTCAAATTATTCTTTTCTCTTTATTCATTCTAATTTGTAAAAGAAGAGAAATTTATTATTCTTATAATGAACCAATCACTTCACAATATAGTCTTAAAGAATTAAATCTATTATCAAAAATATTTCTTATATTGAATATTTTAAATTATTTATTTTACTTTTTTTACGGAGAGAGATTTACTGTTAGTTTTTCACTAGAAATATCATTATTTATTTTTACTAGTTTAATTATAAGATACTTTTATATAAACATTAACAATAAAAATTTCGATCCAATTTCAATTTATGTTAAAGACATATATTTAATATTATTATCTTTTATATATGTTTTTAATTTTATTTTAGGGTTTTATGGATTTTATTAATAAAAAAAAAATAAAAAGTTGGGGTAAAACATATTTTGGTAATTATTATTTATATAAGCCAACAACTATTGATGAAATAAAAAAATTATTATCAAAAAATAAAAAATTAATTTCATCTGGTGGTTTTAGAAGTTATGGAGATAGCGCTATTAATGAAGTTATAATTAATAGTAAATATTTTAATAAAATAATAAATTTTGATGAGGAAAAAGGAATTTTAACAGCTGAATCTGGTATTACTATAAATGAGATGATAAATTTTTTATTACCCAAAGGTTGGTTTTTAAAGGTCACGCCAGGGACGAAATTCGCTACCCTAGGCGGTTGTATCGCGAGTGATGTACATGGAAAAGAACATCATCTAGAGGGTTGCTTTAGTGAAAATTTAATTAATTTGAAATTATTAATAAACAAAGAAGAAGTTATAGAATTTAACAGTTCGAGTCATCCAGATTTATTTCAAGCAACATGTGGTGGCATGGGTTTAACAGGATTTATTATTGAAGCTAAAATTCAGTGTAAAAAAATTAAATCCTCAAATATTATTTTTAATAAAAAAATTAATTATAGTATTGATGAAGTATTTTCATGTTTTGAGAAATATATGGGCTCAACATATTCAGTTGCCTGGTTAGATACTAAAAAAAATAAAAATAGCTTTAGATCTATTTTTATACACGGAGAATTTTGTAATAAATCAGAATTAAATTTATTTAATAAATCAAGATTCACAATCCCATTTCACATAAAGGTTATCAATAATCTTAGTATTAAGATATTCAATTATCTATATTTTTTTTGGAATTTGTTAAGTCAAAAAAAAGGAAAAACAAACTATGAGAGTTTTTTTTATCCGTTAGATAAAATAAAAGGCTGGTACAAACTTTATGGAAAAAATGGGTTTCTTCAATATCAATTCATTATACCTAAAGAAAATGCTAAAGAGGCAATTCTAGAGGTATTGGATCATTTAAATAATAAAAATATTTTATCATCTTTGGCAGTTTTGAAGCTCCATGGTGAGAAAAATTCTAATTTTATATCTTTTCCAATATCTGGGTATAGTTTGGCCATGGATTTTCCTCATACTAATAAAATTAACTTGATATTAACTGAATTAGATAAGATAGTTTCAAGGTTTAATGGTAAAGTTTATTTGACGAAAGATAATAGATTGTCCAGTCATTATTTTAAAACATTTTACTCAAAATTTGAAGAAATTATAAAAGTAAGAAAAAAATATAATATTTTTAATTTTAGCTCAAGCCAGTCAGAGAGAATAGGTTTTCATGAATAGAAAGACTATAGTAATATTAGGAGCCACATGTGATTTAGGTGTTGAATTAAGTTTTATTTATGCAAAAAATAATTTTAATCTAATTTTGATTTCAAGAAATTATCAAAAAATTGATAATCTTAAAAATTTATTAATGCAAAAGTTTCCAAATATCTCGATCACAATATATCAGCTAAATATATTGGATTTAGATAGTCAAAATCTGGTTTACAACAAGATAAAGGATGTTCCGGATGGATTAATCTCGTTAATTGGGGAAACACACCAAGTTGAAAAAATTAATGATAAAAAATTGATTAATATAATTAATGTAAATTTTACATATTTAATAAATTTTCTAAGTTTTTTCTTAAATGATTTTGAGAAAAAGAATGATGGTTTTATGATATGCGTATCATCAGTAGCAGGATTAAGGGGAAGAGCTAAAAATTTTATTTATGGAAGCGCAAAGGCGGCTTTAATAACATTTTTATCTGGCTGTAGAAATTATTATAACGATAAAAATATATTTATAATGACAGTATTACCTGGATTTATTAAAAATCGTAATGGTAAAAAAAAAATATTAGAAAATTTTCTTCAGATTGAACCCTCTGTTTTAGCAAAAAAAATTTATTTAGCTCACAAAAGAAAAAAACAAATTTTATACTCAAATATTATTTGGAGAATAATAATGATGTTCATTAAAATTTTACCAATTAGTATTTTTAATAAAATTAAATTTTAGATAAATTAATAATGGGAAAAATTGTTAAATTTAAATCGATAAAGTTTTATGATTATAGTTTTAAATATATATACAAAAGATTATTGAATTGTGGAGGTTATGTTGTTGCGCCAGCAGCATCAAGCTTAAGTGAAATAATATTTAATAAAAGATATTATTATTCACTGAGAAATTCAGACATTGCCATTTTCGATAGTGGTTTTTTTTGTATTCTTCTAAGAATTTTTAAACAAATAAAAGTAAAAAAATTATCAGGGTACTTGTTTTTAAAATTATTATTAGAAGAAAAAAATATAAAAAATAAAAAGTTTTTTTTAATTAACCCATCTCAAAGAGAAAATATTAAAAATTTTAATCTGTTAAGATCAAAAGGAGTATTATGTCAAAGATCTTTAATAGCCCCCGTTTATAATATGTCTAATTACAAAGATTTAGGACTAATAAATATGATTAATTCATATAATCCAGATATTTTAATAATAAATTTAGGCGGAGGAATTCAAGAACCATTAGCAGCTTTCATAAAACAAAAATCGAAAAAAAAAAAATTAATAATTCTTTGCACAGGCGCTGCTATAAGTTTTTTAACAAAAGAACAAGCGCCAATTTCTGAATTTTACGATAAATATTATTTAGGATGGATGATTAGATTAATTCATAGGCCAAAAAGTTATTTTCCAAGAGTTATTAAATCTTTAAGTATGATTAAGTATTTTAAATAATAATTAAAATTATTATAGAAAAAAAATTCTTATAAGTAAGCAAAAGTATAACCAATAAATTTAAATTTTATTTAGTTGATAAAAATCAATTATTTTTTCTATTCCCTCTTCAATTTTATATCTTGGTTTCCAATATCTTAATAAAAATTTATTTGACTTATTATTAGTGTTTTTTTGAACATTATCATTTATTTTTAACGGCTTAATTTTAATATAAATATTTCTGCTAGATAAAATTTTTTTTATAATTTTAGCTATATCAATTATCTTCGTTTTTTTTGCTGTGGTAAGATGAAGTTCGAAACCTTTTTTTTTGTAGAAATTAAATCTTTTCATTATTTCAAATAAACCTTTTGAGCAATCATCAGCATATAAAAATTCTCTACTTTCTTTTCCATTTGTCAGCATATTTATTTTTTTTTTCTTTAAGGCCATTAATATAAAGTCAGTTATTACGTGAGATTTTTCAATTTGTTTTTCTATACCGTATACATTCCAAAATTTAACATATAAGCAATTTTGTGATTTAGTTATCTCTTCCCCAAGTCTTTTTAAAATACCATATGTTGAAAAATCCATATTTGACATTTGACTGCTCGCAAAAATAAATTTTTTTTTATGTTTTTTTAAAAGTCTAAAAACATTTGACATTATTAACAAGTTATTCATTAAAAAATTATAAGTGTTTTGATATTTTTTTAAGTATCTAGATCCTCCAACGTCAAACGCTAAAAAAAAAACGAAATCACTTTTTTTTATATTTTGTTCAATTTTTAAATTTTTATCATTTCTTAAGTCAAATGAATTGTTTAGTACAATATCATGTCTTATAATTTGGTAATTTTTTTTATTTTTAAAAAAATCAACTAGGTGTCCACCAATTTGTCCCTCCGACCCTAATATCAAAATTTTTTTTTTCATCTTTGCTAAATTTTTATTATTTTATTTTTTTTTAAAAATACTTATCATTTTTTTTGAAAGATTATAGGGGTAAAATATAAGATAAGATAAAAGCAAGTTAAAATTTAAATCTCTTAGATTAAAGATTTTAAATAGAAGATAATAATATGATCCATATGCATATAACTTATTCAAACCATTTGCTTTCAAAAATTTTAAAAAATGGTCTTGATTTTCTTTCCAAGATTTTCTTTGCCATTCTCTATCTTCTGTAAAAGCCTCAAAATCATTATCATATTTCATTACTTTGCAAAATTTGAATAGATTGAACTTTTTTAATCTTAGTACTTCACTTGCTGCAATATAAAAATTTTCATTAATTCCCCAATCGTACTGATTATATGATTTTATTATTTCCTTGAATTTAATTGATTTTTCCTTTGATATTTTAAATACTATTAGATCTATTCCGTAGTGAGGCCAGAAATTACTTTTAACTACCCCATTTGTTATGTGTGTATTGGGATAGACTAGAGCGCAAAAATTTTTTTCTTTTATATTTGATAAATTTAAAAATAAATTCTTTGGTACAATAATATCAGCAGTTGAATAAATTAAATAATCAAAATCACCTTTTTTTATATATTGTTCTAAGGCATTATTCAGCATTAGTTTATTTGAGTATTTTTTATTATTTGGTAATTCACTTTTAGGAATATTAATATAAAAATTTTTAATATTTTTATCATCAATAAATTTTTTTACGTTCTTTTCATCAAATTGAGTAAGACTAAAAGTAATATCAAAATCTATATTTTTAATAGACTCCACAAAAGAATCTTGATAAAAATCGTTTTGTTTTGATGTTCCGACAGGCCTGAAAGATACTAGCCATAAAGCTTTCATAATCTTTTATAATAAACTGTTTTTTAACTACCGCTAGATAAAAAATTACTTTTTCATTAAACCATTTTTGGAATTTATCTTGTCTTAAAAAAAAATTAGACTAAAAGATATCTATGAAAATACTTGTAGCTGGAGCAGGAGGTTTTATTGGTGGTCATTTAGTAAAAAATCTCTTAGAGGAAGGCCATGATGTAGTATGTGCAGATTTGAAACCAATTGAATATTGGTTTCAGATTTTTGAAAAAAGTAATAATTTCTCTTTAGATTTAAAAGAATATGAAAACTGTTTGAAAGTAACCAGTGGAGTTGATTATATTTACAATATGGCTTGTAATATGGGTGGCATGGGGTTTATAGAAAACAATAAGGCTGAATGCATGTTGTCTGTACTTATAAATACAAATTTTCTTAGAGCTTGTATAAAAAATTCAGTAAAAAAATATTTTTTTTCTTCCAGTGCTTGCGTTTATAATGCTTCAAAACAACAAAAAACTTTTGTTGATGCATTAAAAGAAGAAGATGCATATCCAGCAGATCCAGAAGATGGCTATGGATGGGAAAAACTTTTCAGTGAAAGAATGTGCAGG
>CEQN01029996.1_pt1 | contig 30522 bp, 51 predicted proteins | sample 427011 | NCBI WGS metagenome assembly CEQN01 (sample SAMEA2621277, study PRJEB7988) | marine metagenome | biome: marine biome (ENVO:00000447); feature: deep chlorophyll maximum layer (ENVO:xxxxxxxx); material: "saline water (ENVO:00002010), including plankton (ENVO:xxxxxxxx)" | depth 120 m
CTACTTTAAGCTCAAGGCAGAGAACAGCTACGGCACAGAATCCTCCGCTTCTTCTGAGGTATCTGGAAGCTTTACGCAATCAGCCGCAGCCGATATAGCTGATGCAACCCTTACCGCAGCCAAGTTTGCTTCTTCCATTGAGCCTGTGACTATTGTTTCTTCTGTTCCCGCATCTAAAATTACAGAAAGCATCTATAACACTAGCGATAATCAACTTTACCAATGGAACGGTTCGGCTTACGAGACTTTAGGCGGAGCCTCTAGCTTCTCACAACTATCAGGAACCGCTAGCACAGCACAGATAGCCAACCTAGCTATTACTACTGGAAAGCTTGCTGATGAGGCTGGTACAGCCGCCAAGATTGCTACCAATGCTATCACCGCTACTAAAATATCAGATGGTGCTGTGGAAACCGCGAAACTAGCATCTGGCGCTGTAACCGCCGCTAAAATAACAGCCGGAACAATAACCGCCTCAGAAATTGCAACCGGAACAATAACGGCTACACAACTTGCAGCCGGATCAGTAACCGCAGGGAAAATAGACGCGCTTGCTGTAACAGCAGCAAAAATAGATTCAGGAGCAATAACGGCAGCAAAAATAGCATCTAGCGCCATTACTGCCGGAAAAATATCAGCGGGTGCGGTTGGTGCATCTGCTATCGCGGCTAATGTAATTACTGTGGGTAAGCTAGCATCCAGTAGCGGATCTATTGCTACAGGATTACTTTTCGGACTAGGTGGCGGAGCCAGTATTAACAGTGTACCCGCTGCTGTTGTCGGAGAAAGTTCTTCATCAACTTCGGCTGGCGGAATATTTACTTCAAGAGCATCGCCTGTAGGTCTAGCTGCCGCAAATACCGGAAGTAGTGCTGCTTATTATGCCGTTGTTGCATACGGGGGTATGACTTATAGCGGAGGCAATTATTCAAGCGCAACTGGTGTGGGTGCGCTAGGAGTTGGAACGGCTGGAGGATACTTTAATTATAATAGCTCTAAGGATGTTTATTTAGCGAATGCCAATTACTCGGTAGATGCTACAGGTAATATTTACACATCAGGATCATACCTTCCTTTCACTGGCGCTCACGAATCCGTACTGGATAATTCTGAAACCATAGAGTTAGGGGACATAGTGGTTGATGTCTCTGTGGTTGATAAGAAAGGGTTATCAGATGTAGTTACGAAAGTGGAGGCATCTAGCTCTGCTAATCAAAAAACAGTGCTTGGCGTTTATGCGGAAGATGCGCCTTCTGCTTATGTATCACCAACTTTGGCAGACGAAAGTACAATCAATGATGAGCTTTCTGGGGTAAGTAGAAGAGAATATGCTCTGAAAAGTAAACACGAGTCACTCATGGAAGATCACAAGATTGTTTATATTAATGCGGTTGGCGAGGGTTTGATTAATGTTACTGGCGAGTCTGGGAACATATCTGCCGGAGATTTAATAGTTACCTCAAGCACCTCTGGAAAGGGGATGAAACAGTCAGATGATATAATCAGAAGTTACACCGTTGCCAAAGCGAGAGAAGATATAAGCTTTGACAGCGCCTCAGATACAGGACAGATAGCCTGTATTTACCTTTGCGGATAGGTTTCACATGAAACATCGGAGGAATTATGAAACTAGGTGGATTACTTAAATCTTTAGCTCCAACAATCGCTAGCGCTGCTGGAGGGCCGATGGCGGGAATGGCTGTAAAAATGGCTGCTTCCAAGCTTGGCCTTCCCGAAACAGCAACAGCCAATGAAATAGAAGACCTCATAGAAAGAGAGCCAGAAAAGGCTATTCTTGTTAAAGAAGCGGATAATGATTTTAAAGGCCGGATAAGGGAAATGGAGATAGACCTAGAGTCTTTTAAGACCGAGGTTCAGGACCGCCAACACGCCAGAGAAACCTTTAAGGATGACTGGACGCCAAAAGTATTTGGGATATTAGCGCTCATCTTGTATGGGGCTTATGTAATGGCTGTGACTATTCTACCCCATGATCAGAATGATGAAACAATCATATCGCTCGTTCTAGGACAGCTATCAGGAATTCTAGGTACGATGGCGGCATTTTGGTTTAGCGGGTCGCAGTCAAAGTAAGGAGAGTTCATGGATAATTTAATTAAAATGCTCAGAAAGCATGAGGGCGTTATGACTCATGTTTATCGTGATACTGAGGGCTTAGAAACCATAGGCGTTGGTAGATGTATTGCTGACGGCTCTCTAGGCTTAAACGATGACGAAATAGATTACTTGCTTACTAACGATATTAACCGATGCAAAGAAGAGGCAAGGCAGTTCTCTTGGTACGAGGAGCTTGATACCATCCGGCGCGAGGCAGTCCTGAATTTGCTGTTTAATCTGGGCAGATCAAGGTTTGCTCTTTTTAAGAAAGCAATAGCTGGTCTGGACAGTCATGATTATGACACGGCTAGCGATGAGTTCTATGATAGCCGCTGGAGGAGACAGGTTGGGAAAAGGGCTGATGATATATGCCATATGATTCGCACAGGAACCTATCCAGATGGCTTTGAGCAAGAACCAGAGTCGTAATCTAGGGGTTCTCCTTGCGGTTATTTCAGGGGAATCTCTGCCTTCTGACTATCTGCAGAAATCCATAGATGTTGGTTTTGTTGTATTCCATGAAGGGAAGTATCTGCTCACTCCAGAAGGTATTGATGAAAAAAACAGACTTTGCACTCTGGCGGGTTTAAATATCAGGCTTAATACAGAAAAAAAGCCCTAGCGGGGTGAGAGTTCTGCTAGGGCTTAATACTTCGTCGTCTCAAGGAGTTGAATGGCCTCTCATGCGACGATGTTTTTTTATAGAAAAGGAGGTCGTCACATAAAAAGCTACCCAATCTTTATACTTATTAGGAACTTTGTCAAGCGCTTCTCGTCTTTCTTCTCTTGTTTTTAGAGCGCAAATTTCTGCTGCGTATTCTCTTGGACGCTTTTCTGAATTTATAAATACCATCGGCTATCAGGGTCCGCATTAATAAAACGACAGTGCGCTTTAAGTTCAGGGGAGTTAGGTTGTTGGTTGATTCTTTCGGCAAAGTATAGGCATCTATCAATATCCTTAAAGCATAGAGCCTGTTCGCAAGATTGTTGTACATCTTGCCCGTCTATACTCATAACCAATATAAACAGAACTATCTGCATTATTTCTCTGTCAAAAGCTTGGTGTAGTTGTTTTTTGCGTTTTGATATTCACCTAGCTTCCTTTTAAGAAGCGGGTCCATTTTTTTGATGAACTCCTTGTTTTCTTTGGGGTCATCATAAAAGCGGCCTATTGCTTTGTATTTTACCCATAGGTGAGTTTGAGCTAATCCCATTAAATAAGTTTGCAGAGCTTCTTTTTTGCTGTCGTATTCCTGTTCGCATATATCAATATCTATGGCTTTTTGCAGAGCCTTACTATCATAATAAAGACTCTGTTTATCCTTAAATATTTTAAAAATCTTCACGGCTAATCTATTGCGCTTATTGTAACCGTGTTCTCATCGCTTGCTGCCATTGTCTCTTGCCATGTCGGCTCTGGTTCTCCGTAGACAATCGTTCTTCCTAACTCTGTTTTCTCGCAGACATACTTAACAGCCAAAACAAGACGCTCTGTTATTTTCTGGTGACCGTTCTCTATTCTGGCTATATGGCTACGGTTTGGCTTTCCTTTTGCCATGTATCCGAGCTTTTCTGCCATCTGCCTCTGGCTTAGTCCGGCCTCTGTTCTAAGTTTCTTGAGGTACGTTCCGTTCATTATTTGTTTCCTTCTGGATAGTTTGTTTTTTAAGGTGAGCCTGTACTTTGGCATTTCTGCATATCGGGCAGACGGGTATGCCGGTTAAATCATCGTAGAACATTTCGTGATGATGGCAATAATGGTTCTCAAGGTCGCTTACATCATCCCAAGGGGCAAAGGCATATCTCATGCTCTCTCCCTTACGGAGGCCATTTCATCATCAAACCACTGCCATATATCTGTTTGATGAGTCGTCCAGCTATCACCGTAAAGAACAACCATTCTCTCGTTGGCATCCTCTGATCCGTGGACGGTTACTAAATCAATATAGTTTGCTTTCATGCTTGATTGAACTAAGGTGTCAACCAAACCATTAAACTTTTTTTCATCAGCAACAAGTTCGTTTAATTCATATATTTTAGTCATCTGTTTATTCTCCGATCTGGTTATTAGTAGTTATTATACCAACCTTTCTAAATAATACAAACCGTTGACGGCTATCTTCTTATTATCTTCTTTATTTCTTCGCTTCCTTCAATCACTGCTTTTCGCATTTCTCTTAAATGTTTTGCAGCATTCCCAAGTTGATCATTGCTAACGTCAGGATGAAGCATTAGGTCAATACATCTTTGAGCAGCCTCGTCATACTGCTTCTTTATTTCAAGCCATCTACGTTTTGCATTGTAGGACTCTTTAGGCTCCCCAGAAGGGGGATTAATTAAGTCCAAAGGGCATTACCACTAAGAATGATAACATTGCCTACAATGCCCCCAGAGGACACGTTATATTCATATTTTTTTGCAATCTCTGTGGCTTCTTTGTTCGCGGTAAGCTCTGGCTTATACAGCCCTTCCTCATTGATTAAAAGCTGCACTTCTCCGCATTGCAAGACTTCTATATTGCCGCCCACAAACTTTTGAGCTTCATCAAGAGATGGCTTGTCTAGCATATGATTGCAATACATCGTTTTGCTTTCCATCATTTTTCTCCGTTAAAAAACGCTACAACCTTCTCTCTGTATTCATCAGGCTCTACTTTCCCGTATTCTATTTGCTGGTCAAGGGCTAAACACAGATTGGGTGCTAGAATATGGTCTACTTCTATTAGCTCTTTTCCGTCAGCTTGCGGAAACCTTAACTTATATTCATCCATCCATGTTAGAGCTATTTGAACTATTCCCTTGTGTTTAAATCCGCTAACAGTAAAAGAGATTCCGCCTCTTTGATTCTCAGTCTGCATTAGGTTGTCAACATTTTCAGCGCCCCAAGACATCCAGCAAAATTTACCTTCTGAGCCATCAGCCCCTTTGCCCATGAATATCTGCTCTAGGATTATCTTCCTCAGTTGGAATTCTTCTTCTTTAAGCTTCTCGGTGTGTCGGTTTGTTTCCTTTATCATCATGTCCTCAATATATTGGGACATTGTAGAATTCTTAATCGTCATTTCTTATCTCCTTTTCATTATAAATTTTAAGTTATTAATTCGTAATCAACGTAGCGGTGATCTTCATTCAACAGTATTTCTTCCTCGCTGCGACTGTTAAAGTAAGCAATGGTATCCTCTAGCTTATTAACCTTTTTTGAAAAAACACTCAGGTCTTTGCCCCATCTGGAAGCGAACCATCTGGCTTTATCTTCATTTAGCGTCCAGCTATAGCCATCAGGGTCCATAGCTCCTCGGTAGACAGTGAAATACTCAGGAAGAGAATCGTACTTTTCCTTTTCTTCATCATCCATCATTAGGTTATTGTTTAGATATCCAGCTCCGCCAAAGAGTAGATATTTCCATTGATCCATACTGTGATACAAAAACTCTGTATCCGTATAGACCCAGCCAACTTGATCCCAATATTCTTTCTCACTAGCTGGGTTCCACCAAGAATGTAGAGCTTCTATCAGAGCTTCTAGTCTATAAGGGCGTTCGTGTATTACTAGATAGCTGCTAATTTTTTCATTCGCTATATGCCGACCCAATATCTTCTTTCTTACCTCTATCAGCTTGTTGAGGTAGGCATTATCTTGATCATGGTGAAAGGTGACTAACAGAGGATGATGTATCATCTGCCTTATCTCATCTTTAACTAGATGCTCTTGAAGTTCAGGGATGAGCGGGGGAAAGTCCTTAGTCTTAAATACTCGCTCTTGCAGTAATCTGCTTAACTCTTCGCTATCTTCTGTGCTAATTGACATCTTTATTGCCCCCATCAATCCAATACTTATTATCTATTGTTCTGAGCTTGTACATATCCGTAAGAGCCTTGTTGTAGGCTTTCAGAGATGTTAAAAACTCAAACCTTGTGGGAAGCGATTCAGGCAACAAGCCGTGATGCTTATCTGTCTTTTCGCCAACATAAACATTAAATCCATCCGTTTTTAGCGGTTCCCATTGAAGCCATAACCGTCTGCCTGTAGTGCTGTTTAGGTTATCCTGTATTGCCCATATTGCCCCTTGGATTTGGTTGTTAAGGGAACGAATGGTTAGGTCGTTATTTTCTTTTGCAGATTCGGCAGAATCTTTTTGCATCTGAATGAATAGCTCTTTCATTGCTGACCCTCCTTTAAAATGCTGCGGGTCATTTTTAGCGCGTCAGGAACGTGCTTATTATATATCTCACTGGCCGCATCTCCGTACCCAAGCTCATTAGCTTGGTTGAGAAGTGTTCTGATGTCTGATCTTTGGTCTCTACCCTTCTGCCAAACCGTATGGTCATCACTGTAAGAGTAGAACCAATCATGCTTCTCTAGGATTTCTTTTAGTTCAATTAAGACCTGTGGAAGAACATTTAGGTCATTGAGGGTTGGGTTTGTTTGCATCTTTTTATACTCCTATCGGTTTATTTGTTGTAATAGTACAACCCTTCTAGGGGGTTGTCAATGTTTTAATCTCCGTCAATCGTGAAATAATCTGGGTCTGAGTAACCATCAACTATCTCTCTTTCTTTAAGTTTTTTCTTTGCGTCAGCGACCTCTTTCTCTAGCCTTGAGATCATTTTGTGAGCTTCATGGTCAGACATGGCGTATTTATCCCCGAGACCTCCAATGCGCCTTATGTCATCTATGATTCTGTTCATTGTGTTCTGCGAGATTCTCTTAAACTTTTTACGCCTGTCTATGCGCCTCCACTCCTCGCTGCCAACCGTTTCAACCTTTGGGTATCCTAATATATCCATTATTTTTTTAGCCATTCTGGTCGCTCCCTCTTTGTGTATTTGGCGAAATGTCTTTTGTATTCGTTGTAATATAAACGGTAGGCATCAACGAACCTAACCTGTAAATGCTCACCTCTCCATCCTTTGTTCTTAATCACATCAGGCATACAAAGCGGCGGACTAGATATCCTGAAAGCGTGAGGCCAATCTAATACAGGAAAGTAATGCTCTGCTATATCTTCAAGGACTTTTTGGCTCTTGTGGGTTCTCCCGTAGCGGAGAGTGTATTCTTTGGCAATAGCCATGCCGTGATTTAAGGCCCAGTTCATATTGTCCCACTTTGCACCAACCCAAAGAGTCATGGGGTGATTAACGTAGGCGGGTTTGTAGGTGCTTGGAAGCGGGTCTAATTCAAAGGATTGCTGAACCGCTGTGCTGCACATCTGCGCGGTTTCCAAAACCATTTTAACAACGTGCTTATCACACAGAGATTGAGCTGCTTTCTGAGGGTTCTCATCCAAGAAAAATATATTCATAGCTCCTCTCCAGTGAAGTTCTGACCACTGGTTCCGTTATAGGCTCCAACTGCGTGTCTTGTATCTACCCTTCTGCCATCGTTGTATCCAAAAGGTATTATGTATCCTTCTGGAAAAACAAATATATGATATTGGTTCGCGATATTCATCATTCGGCTTTCTGCGGGAAAGATTTGTATAGCTTCGCGCTCAATACCAAAGAGGCGGTTTTTTATTGTCTGAACATCTTGCCAACTGTTGATAGGTCGTTTGTCTTTGCGTTTTAACGAGATGTAACCGCATTTATCTTGCCATTCTTTAGCGTGAACCATATCGTTCGCATATTGGTTTCTGTGGACATTGGCTTGGTAAATAAGATTTTCCCAAATCTCAGCGGTTTTTTCCTTCTCAATGTAGTTAAGGATAACTCGTTTAGCTTCATGCTTAGTAATTTCTGGACATGCTGGGTTAGCTAATAAGCCATCAACCATTCTTTGTAATTCTTCCTCTTTTATGGATGGCATAAATGATTTTATTAACTCTCCGCCTTTAGGATTTTTACCAGTTGCTTTTATGGATTTTCTCTTTCTGTTTTTCATGCTATCTCCTTTTCTTTGTTTGAGTTTGAAGGCTCGTATCGTGAGCCACTCGGTTAGCACATGAAGGTGGAATCAGCACTACGGGTAGATATCCCGCTTGTGCTTTAAACCCCATCACCAACTGCCAGTGTTATTAAGGACACTTTCTGGCTTGTCCCACAGGTTGCAAACCAACTTGAGTATCAAAAAAACAACCTGTCATTATTACCAGCCCGTCGTAATCATAACGGCTAGCATAATAGTTATGAGTCCGCAGCCAATGGCATAAGCAGTCTCTTCTAATCTTTCTTTTGTTTTTTTATTAAGCTTCATCTTTAACTCCTTATTAGAATGTTGAACAAGCTTCATCTGCTGCTCGTTCTGCTATTTCTTCATCAATCTCCCACTGCTCTACAAAATCAGGCTCTTGGCTTGTTAAGTATTTATCAAGATCAATCATTACAGGGTCACGATTCATTCTTCTTCTCCTATCTCATGGAGTCGGTTACTGTCTCTTCGTCAATGGTTACGCCATCTCTTTGAAGGCAGCGTATGGCTTCTTTCTTACTTTCAAAACCGCAACAATGTTGATCGTCATAATCAAGCACTTGCATATCGGTTCCTTTGAATCGGTAAACAGGGTCGGCAATACGCCATTTGCACCAAGCGGGTGAGCCGTCTGCAACCCATACCATAACGGTTACTGTGGGCTTGACGTTCTCAGAATCGGTAACGGTAACTTCGTATTCACCTATTAACTTTCCCTTTTTGCTTGCTGTTTCGTATCTCATAACGCCCTCATTTATTCAGTTAGTATAGGTATACTAATACAACTAGGTTGTAAATACAACAATTATATATCATTATAAATCAATAAGTTACGATTTATTTTCATATATTTAGGGTATGCCAAGGGCAGGGGTGCTTCATTAAAAGCTCTTAGACGGCCTCTGGTGAAGCCGTTTTAGCCTCTATTCGTCTTATTCGTCTTATTCGTCTTATCTCTCGGTAGGTATGATTACTTCGTGGATGATGTCATCTTTTAGAACTGCTACGTTAGGAAGGACGCCAAAATATTTGCCGTATTTAATTATCGCGTAATTCTTGGACTCTGTATCTGCACAAAATTGTGCTTCTTCTATCGCAGCTTTTGAGTTGTCAAAACAGGCTATTTCTCTCTCACTCATCGCATTTCTCCTTCGGCTCCTCCAAAACTTCCTTGAGTATATTCTTCAGGTCTTTCTTTTCTTTTATCTCAGACAAATCTTTTTTTACAGGCTTTCGGTTAGGCATATCAAATATTATGTTTGTCATTTAATTATTCCTTCGTTGACCACTCTGATTGATCCCACAAGGCTTCGGCTAACGCTTTACCGTAATCTTCTTTGCCAGTGTAATGATCAAAGAATTTAAGCTCATTCCCGAATTTGGTATGTAGCAGATGGTGATGTCTAAAGCAAAGCGGTATTGCATTCCTATCATTTGATCTCATCCCCATGCCTCTTCCTCCAGACCACGGTTTGAGTAAATGATGGGCCTGTATCGCTCCATTGCATTCGTGGCATTGGACTGCGCAGCCTAGACTACGCACCCAAGCCAAATGTTTCTTATTTTTAAAACGGGACTTCTGCGTCCCCAGCGTCCTTAATTTTGACATTCATGTATTTTGTCCCTTTATCACTGACGTTCTCCCAAAGGCTAGCTCTTATGTTGCCATCTAGGGTAACTTTTCCAGAGAAATCAGGGCTGGTTTCTCCTTTCTTATCTTCGGGGGTGTTGAAATATATCAAACCACAGGATTGCATCAACTCATATTGTGCTGTTCCATCTGGCTTGATGCTCTTCACTAAAGCGGCATGAATCTCCTTTCCTTTACGTTTAATTTTGCCGCGACCAAGACATTCATTTCCTGATGTCCAGAGCGTACCTTCGTTTTCTTTTATTTCGTATTTGCTATTACTCATCTTTTTTCACTCCATCTGCTCATAACTGCATTAGTTAGCTTATATCTGTAACCCTTCCTTTGAGGGATTCGCTCTTTAACAACCACTTCGCCGGAAGGCAGATTATACTTTGAGCGCATATAATCTTTCCGTATATTCCTGATGGCCGCACTGATTGTAGGCTCCCCGTAAAACTTCCCTGTATTATCCTTAATGACTCTTTGCAAATCCCAGAAAGTCCACCACTGAAAGTTAGACATACACTTCATCACATAATCATCTAATCTATCCATGATCAAACTCCCTGATAAGCTGTCCATCAACAGGCTCCCCATTGTGTAGTTGATGCTCCTCATAAGAATCAATTAGTTCACCGTAATCCCTAGATATTTTGCTATAGATCGCTTCATCAATCCGTTCCAATAGCCAATCTTTAGTTTCCTTGTAGGTAAAAGGCTTCTTAATTTTTAAGCACTCCTCATCGGGCATATATACATCTTCAACCTCAAAACGGTCTGCATACGCTCTAGCCATCTTGAGCCTTGCGTTTCTATCAAAGTCTACAGTTATATTAATTTTCATGGTTACACCCCCTTGTGACCATAGGCTTTCATCAGATTTTTAAGTCCTCCCAAAGATGTTTTCATGTGATCATTCTTAGAATCCTTACATACCTGAATAGCCTCTCGTATTGTCTCTTCGCTACTTTCAAAGATCGCTTTACAGTTCATATCTTTTGGCTGCCCTATAAACTCACGACATCCCGCAAGAAATTCTGGCACTGAGTCATAGGAAGCAATAACGGTATCCCCAGAAGTTAAACTGAAGCCCTTTTCTTCAACAGCGGGAGCTTTGTCAGCTATTTTCTTCTGGCGTGTTTCTATCTCTGCCGTTAATCCATCATCATCCTTTCCGTGAGAGATGTTGAGCGCCATAGCAAGAGAATACCGCTTGGCATAGGTGTTGGCTCCGGCTGATCCGTGAGGGGTTGCAGCAGAGCGTATAGGCACTATTCCATAGGATTCTTCCTTCCCGTAGCCGCAGATAATGGTTTCTATCCCAACATCATTGCCCTCAAGGACATGGCCTACTTGTTTGAACCTTAACCCTAGCGGGAGTAGAACGTATCTAGTAACAGCTATGAGCTGCTCAAACTTAATGTAGTCGCTCTTGAAGTGGGGGTTCTTCCCAGACCCTTCAATCGTATTAGGCATAAGCGACTGAGAAAATTGCATAGCCTTATCAAAATCTAACTTTTCTCCTTTAATTGCAGTTTCAATCGTTTCTCTAATTGTTCCTAGCTTTTCAATAAAATCACTATTTTTCGTTGTCATCTTTTAGTCTCCATAACTTTTTTGCGTTTATCTTTTCTTTTGCATTCCATCTCCAATCATCCAGATCAGGAATTAGTAATGAAGCTACTTCTTGAATATCATCAGAGATAGATAATATTTTTTCCATAGCTCTAGCCGCTTGCATCGCGACATCATAATGGTAGTCAGGATCACTAACCGCCATTACTACTACCCGTTTTTGAGTCTTTGTTGCGTTAATATAATCAAGAACAGGAAGTTTCTTGGTAGCCTTTGCGTATATAGCCATCTGTCTTCCGGCTGTCTGCGGAAGCGATGAAGGCATCCTTGATACAGTTTTAATATCCCGTATCAGAGTGGGGTACACAAGGTCAACATAACCTATTATCGGGACAGGTATGTCAGGCTCAATAATTTCAATCTTTTGCTGTGCTTCTATGGGAGCGCCTAGCCCTCTGTAATGCGGTAAAGCGGCTTCCATATAACCTCTAAGGCTCATTAATTCTTTTTGCCTCTTTTCCTCTGCCTTTTGGTCAATGAATGAACTAGAATCTTTAGCGACACATTCTGAATATACACTTGTCGCAGCATCAATGGCTTGCTCATCATTCAATGACTCTTCAATAGCCATAGTTACCGCTTTATCAATAGCAGTGCCTCGCCACATAGCGGGACTGCCTGTTCTATCATTTAGTTTTGCGACCTTAAGAAGCCATTTCTGGGGACAGGTGATAAACTCATTTATTGATGATGGCGAGAGGTGGTGAACATCGTGCTTTTCAAAAGAATTCATAATAATTACCGTTTCATATAGGATTTAATTACAATCAAATTAGCACATAATGGGCTATACCACAACATCATTTCATGATAGGCTGATATTATGAAGTTAAGTGTATGGATGAAAACTAACGGCATGACTCATGCTGGATTTACTAATGCCGCCAAATATTCAGGGTATGATATAAGCGTGTTTGCAGTAAATAAGTGGACTATAGGCGCAAGAATACCAAGGCAGAAAGAGATGCAATTTATCTATGAATTAACTAACGGCCAAGTAAGACCTGATGATTTCTATAATTTGCCGGAAAAGCGCGAGTTGCAAAAAAATACCATTTAGCCCATTATGTGCAAATGTCAATACAAGCCCTTACATGGTGTGTTCGCCAAACCTGTCCCACTCCTACTTCTAAATTAATTTTATTCGTCTTATCTAATTACGCTGACCACAGACATTCCTGTTTTCCCTCAGAAAAGCACATAGGAAAAGTCTGCGGAGTTTCGCCAAGAACGGTTAGAAGATGTTTGTCTCAGCTTTCAAAGAATCAGCTTATAACAATTAATTTAAGAAAAGGAACCAGCAATAGGTATGTTTTAAGTATGGACGCTGGTGACCATACCAGTATGGACGCTGGTGACCGGTCTGGTAGGTCGGCGGTGACCGCCTATACTAAAGATATACATAAGAAAACAAAAAGGAGATCGTTGAATGAGCTTGCGGGATAAATTACTAGAGAAATACAAAATTGATTTGCATGACCTGAAAGATGGCCAACAGAAAATAAAGTGTCCAGAATGTCAGCCAAAACATAAACCATCAGACAATCCTCTTTCGGTTGAAGTAAACGCTGATTCAGTTCTTTTAAAGTGTCATCACTGTGGGCTTGAGGGGGCAGTATTCGCGGATGATATGAAGGGGGTTCGTCCCAGCCCAAGACCCAAGAAAACACCAGAACCAATATCTTATTTAGCAAAGCCCAGTAAATTTCTTGATGCTTACTTTAAGGAGCGAGGTATCAGCAGGGGTACTTATGAGGCGTTTAACATATACACGGATGACAATTATTGGATAAGCTTTCCTTACAATGGTCATAACAACAAATGCGATAATGTTAAACACCGCACCAAAGACAAAGAGTTTCGTCAAACAGCCGGAGGAAAAAAATCCCTATACAACTACGCCAGAGTTGAAGATGCTAACAGGGTTATTTTTGTTGAGGGCGAGATGGATGCTTTGGCTGTGTATGAGGCGGGGATAGAGGAGGTTACTACTCTACCGGATGGCGCTCCGCCAAATGTAACTTACAAAGAGAATGATAAGCGGTTTGGTTGTTTAGCTACCCATCCCTTGAGAGCTTCGCAGATTATACTGTTTTGTGATGATGACGATGCTGGCACTAACCTAAGAAAAGAACTAGTCCACAGGTACGGCAAAGAGAAGTGCTGGTATGTTCGGCCTCCGCATGGCTGCAAAGATGCCAATGATGTACTACTCAAGCATGGACCAAACAAACTAAAAGACCTTATTGACAATCCTATACCGTATCCAGTAGATGGTTTATATACAGCAAGCAGATATGCAACGGACGTTATTGATTTGTATCATGGCAAATATGACCGACCAATTAGTATTGGGTTTCCTTCACTTGATAAAATTTACAAGGTGATGAAGGGAACCTTTCATGTGTGGACGGGTATTCCCAATCATGGCAAATCTACTTTTCTTGACCAGTGCTTAATTGAGTTGAGCAAAAACCAGAATTGGAAGTTTGCGGTATTCAGCCCAGAGCATAGCAGCAAGATGCACATTCGCAGAATCGCCAGTATGTATATTGGAAAACCATTTGAATCTGGATACAACAACCGCATGACCGAGGATGAACTCAAGGAAGCGGTTAATTGGATACACCAGCATTTCTTTTTTATTGAGACAAAAGAGCATACTCCTAATATTCAAAAGATACATGAAATAGCCAAAGGAGCGATTCAGAAGTTTGGTTGTAACGGGTTGGTTATTGATCCCTACAACGAGGTAGATGCAAGCAGAGCCGGAAGCCGCAGGGAAGATGAGCATATCCGAGACTTCATAAGCTTGAACAAACGCTTCGCTAAGATGCACGACATCACTATATGGGTTGTGGCACATCCTACCAAAATGCCAAAGTCAGAGGATGGTCAATACAACCCTCCGACTGCTTACGACATAAGCGGGGCTGCTCATTGGCATAATCAAGCGGATGCGGTTGTTACGGTACATAGAGATTTTGATAACGACACGATACAGGTGATTACTCGTAAGATAAGAGAGCAAGGGCTATACGGAATGATCGGGGATGCAAGCTTTTGTTTTGACCATGCGACAAGGCGTTTCATTGAGCCAGAACGCCCAGCGGTATTGAGTTCTGCAAACTGGCAAGATGGGAACTAAGTTTACTGGCGAGGATGCGGTTGCTTATTTGCTGAAATCCTACGGATGGAAGTTCGGCAGAGAATACCGATTTCATCCAACAAGAAGATGGCGTTTTGATTTTGTCATAGTTCCAGTAGATAAAAAGATAGCCATTGAGGTTGAGGGAGGCGTCTGGAGCGGCGGTCGGCATACAAGAGGCTCTGGCTATATAGGGGATATGGAAAAATACAATGAGGCGGCTCTCAGAGGCTGGAAAGTGCTGAGATATCCAGCCTCAAACATAAGTACAAGATTAATAGCAGACCTAGAGAGGTTAAAAAAATGACAGAAGTCACTATACCGCAACACGTTGATCTAATGGATCAGGCTTTGTTTGATTGGGAAGTAAAGATCGCAGAGCTTGAGATAGCGCAGCTTGATTATCTACAGACTGATAGCATCCTTAAAGCTTGGGAAGCGTCAACTAGATTATCGTATATTGAAATCCAGAAGATGAGCGCAACTATGGCGGATTCCAAAACCAAATCATCACAATCATGGTTGGATAAAATTCTGGAAGTCAACAAAAAGGCTGTAGCGTTTGAAAAGGCAAAGCGCCTCGCTAGGGTAGCAGAGGCGCGTTGGGAGACGGAAAGGTCTAAACAAGTTTCGTTGAGAAATGTAAAGTAGCCTAGTGTCTATCAAGCGGCGACCATAAATCCCTCCTTCTTGGTTGTGTTGGCTGATCGTCCTTCATTACGGATTCTGTTGATGTCTGAATAAAAGACCTCTTTACAGCGCCCTTAATATACTCGGGATCAGCTTTAAACTGAGCGTATCCAACTGCTATGCTAGATAAATAAGACTTGCTTGGAGGCGCTTGGTACGATCTGTCTGTCATCTTGTAGATCATAACCTTGCGATCAATTCCCTTTACCGAGATTTTAAATTTATCATAAAGCCAAGGGTATCCTTCATAAGCATCTAACGCAGCTTCATCTTTTGCAGTTATCTCCCATAGGGCTATCGGAATATCTGAACCTTTTGATTCTTCAATATCCGCCACACCTCTGAATACTAGTTGGTGATCAGGCAGAAGTATTAATCCGTATGGCTTTGCCTTGGGTGATCTAAGCTCCATCTGATCTTGGTTCATGTTTGAGCCATAGGCTCCGTATAAATATTTCTTAAAAATAGTCATTCTTCTTCTCCTTAACTTAGTTGTCTGATTCTGTTTCTGATGTAGTTCTGAGTGTCACCATCTACTCCGTCAAGCCAACCTTGGTCAGCTAGCGGCACTGCTGAAAGGGTAAGGCCTTTAGCCTCAAGCATGGCGTCAAATTTTTGAGGGTTTACAAAAGCTCTTCTTCTTTTAGAGCTATCCATTTCGTCATAGCTGTTACGAAGATCATCACCATCTAAGATAGCGACCTGCTCGCCATCTGAAAGTATTGACCAATCATCTCTGTATCTTCGGTGCTTAACCTCATAACCGCTTTGCTCAAGCAGTTGTCTTGCGTGAGAGAATGCTCTGCTTTTCATAACTGACCGACCTCCAGTATTTTGTAGCTCTATTGATTTTTGAAGAAATTGCTGTAAGAAAATTATCCATCGTGAAATCTTAATGTAGTCAACCGTTCCGCTATGCTGTCTAAACTCAATGGATCCTCTGCCGTCAAGGTTGTTTATATTGACTACATGGAACTTACCCCAAGAACTAGCAGCTTGATATTTTGACTCGCTTCTTTCTAGTCTAGCTATTTGCTGATCAGACAGACGATTGCAATAATTTCCATCTATTCTGCTGGGAGGCATGATTGAGTTTATTGAAGCTTGGTATTTGTGATATCGCTTCGCAACACTTTTAATTTGCTCTACGTTTAGGTCTCTTGCATCTAAGTGTACGTGAAGTCCGCAAGAGCGATTTACTGTAGCTCCATGCTCGTTAAGAATAGTGCAAACTTGGCGAAGCTGCTCTAGGCCTTCCTGACCTTTTAAGATTGGAGAGACAAGCTCTCCAGCGCCACCACTGCCGGAGACAGAAACATCGGTAGTGAGTTTCCAGTGGTTCCGTGTATGGTGATTATATGATTCAACCTGAGTGTGAATTCCAGCTTGGTTTAAATGATTGGCTAGGTCATGTCTTGAGATACCAACGTATTCTATCTCTACTCCAAACTTTCTTGTGTTTTCTGGTTGTGTCATTTTTGATTCCTCGTTAGCTATTTTAATTTATGCCGCTAGGCGCTTCTCAACACTGATAGAATACCATAGTAGTATATATATACAAGCCTTTTAAAAGGTTTTTTTCACAAAAAGTGCTAAATATTGGCTTTTTTGGGTAAATATGGCAGACTATTAAGGATTTTCAGGAAAAAGTCGTCAGGAAAACATCATATAATTCAACGAGTTACAAACAACTAAAAAAACATTATGGAAAACAGTAACTTACAAGTGCCTAAAGGTTGGGCTGCTGAACATATAATAAAAAGAAGTGTTCAAGAGTTAATTCCTTATGAAAGAAATCCAAAAATACACTCAGAACAGCAAATATCGCAGATAGCCGAGAGTATTCGTGAATGGGGATGGACGGTTCCTGTTGTAATTGATGAAAAGGATAATTTGCTGGCTGGACACGGAAGGTTGTACGCAGCGCAAAGTTTAGGAATTAATGAGGTTCCTTGTGTGGTTGCTACTGATTGGACTGAAGAACAAAAGAAGGCTTACATAATTGCTGATAATAAGGTTCAAGAAAACTCTAGTTGGGACTTTTCCTTGTTATCCGCAGAAATACAAAACCTATCAGATCAAGGATTTAATCTTGATAAGCTTGGACTAAGCGAAGCAGATATTAACTTCTTAGGCAACTTAAGCCCAGATGAAGAATTTAAGTTTGATTATGACCCTCCTGAGATTAATGAGTCTGATTCAGCAGTAAATGACAGCCCGTCAAAAACCACAGAGGGGTATGTAGAGTTTGCTGTTGTTTTAGAGGAGGCGGATAAAAAAAGGCTTATGAGTGAAATTAATCAAGTAAAATCAGACCATCAAATTGAATCTACTGCTGATGCGCTTATGGTAATTGTGAACAGATGACTAAAATCCATAAAAAGAAGATTAACGAAAACCAAAATGTTTATGAGGCAGCTTTAGAGAGAATAGAGCATCTTTACAACTCTTATGATGATGTTGTTGTTTCTTTTAGCGGAGGAAAGGACAGCACAGCTTTATTATTATGCTGTATAGATGTTGCAAAAAAGTTAAATAAACTACCTGTTCATGCAGTTTTTTATGATGAGGAGGCTATTCATCCTCCCACGATAGATTATGTAAAAAGGGTGATGGATAGTGAGGAAGTTTATTTAGAGTGGTATTGCTTGCCAGTTAAGCATAGAAACGCTTGTAGCAATAAGCAACCCCATTGGTATTGCTGGCATCCAGAAGAAGAAGATATATGGACAAGAGAAATGCCGCCTTGGGGAATAAGGAAGCACTCCAGATTTAAGATGGGAATGAGTATGCAGGATTGGGGTAAAGAACACTTTAAAAATACAAATAAAATTGTAGTTCAAGGAATAAGAACAGAAGAAAGCATTAGGCGTTACCGAGTGGTGGCTATGAAAAAAAATGAAAATTACATAGCTAAAGCTGAGAATGGGGTTTATTTCGGATATCCAATATATGACTGGGGTTCTGACGATGTTTGGAAGCTAGTTAAGCTAAAAGACGCTGACTATAACGAAACGTATGATATTTTTAACAGAACTGATCAGTATGGGCATTTGCTTAAACAAAGGGTTTGTCCTCCGTATGGAGAGGAGCCGTTAAGGGGCTTGTACTTATATGCCGAGTGCTTTCCTGAGTTATGGTCAAAGATGATACATAGAGTTGATGGGGCAGCAACCGCAGCTAGATACGGGAATACTGAGCTTTACTCGCAAGGATATAAGCCTGATCAGACTTCATGGCGAGCTCATATTGATTCAGTGCTTGAGCAGTTTAGTGGAGCTGACAGAAAACAAGTTACTGACACGGTAAACAGAGCTATTAAGCATCACAAAAAACTTACTCATGATGCTATCCCAGAGGAAAACGCCCATCCGCTAACCGGAGTATCTTGGAAGTTTCTTTCAAAGATCGTTACAAGAGGGGATTTTAAAGGGCGAGTAATTCAAAACTTATCAAATGAAGCTAGCGCTGAACTAAGGAAGATGGGCATTACGATAGAGGAAGCAAAAGAGCGCTACGGAAAGAAAGGGAGGCTATCAACAAGTGAGCACTGATCAACCAATATCTAATATCTCATGGATAGAAAGAGATAAAATAAAACCAAATGATTACAACCCCAATCGGGTTGCTTCTCCAGAAATGAAGCTTCTTAAAATAAGCATACTAGAAGACGGATGGACTCAGCCCATAGTCATTAATCCTAGTTATGAAATAGTTGATGGCTTCCATCGCTGGACTGTAAGCGGGGATAAAGAAATAATGAAGCTTACTAACGGCATGGTTCCTACGGTGATGACCAAGCCAAAGAACTCAGAACATCAAAAGATGAGTACCATAAGGCATAATAGGGCTAGGGGTACTCATGGTGTGCTAGATATGTCAAAAATTATTCAAGACATGGTTGATAATAATGTATCTAAGCAAGAAATTATGGAAAGATTACAGATGGAAGAAGAAGAGGTCATTAGGTTGGCTGCAAGAGTGGGTATTCCAAAAAGTAAGTTAATAAATAACACAGATTTTTCTAATTCATGGGGCGTTTAAGATGTCAGAGTATGGAGCGTATTATTGGGATAGCGGTTCAAGAGATACTTACGAAGGGCCGAAGGATGATCTTTATCGCTATAAGGCTTTCATTGGGGAATCTATAATACCTGACAGGGATAGTGGCGGAAGTCTCATATATCTTTCAGATGGCAAGGGGACAGCTATCTGGACAAACAGCGAGGAAGAGCTAGTCTCAAAGCATTTTGCTGTTTACCTTCCGGCATATCAATGCGGCATTAAAACAGTTAGTGTAGATCAAAGAACCAACTTACCATATGTTAATGGATGCTCAACAAGACAAATATTCTCACCGGAGCGCGTTGGAGACCCAACCCTTCAGCAATTAACTATACCGCCATATACCGCAGAACAGATGCACCACATACATACAACCCCTAGAGTTGTTTATGTTTTAAAGGGGCGAGGATATAGCATTGTTGGTCAGGCGGATTCCACAAAAGAAACAGCTTTATTGGAAGGCATGGTCTGTATACTTGATCCTATGTGTCCACATCACTTCAGAACAGAGGATAGCTCTTTAACAGTATTGCCTGTTCATGTATGGAGTAGTACGCCTTCAGGCCTTGAAGCTAATCACCCTATGTTTAACGGAACTAAAGAAGTTTGATATTAATTGAGATTATTTGATAACGATTATGACTGTTAAAATTACAGATGATTTAAAAAGCAAAATTCTTAATGAGTTTATTCACGGCTACACTGACGATGAGGGAATAAAAAGATTTCCTTCTGTGGACGGTTTATCTAGGAGGCATAATGTTGCTAGAGCCAGCTTATATAGGACATACACATCAGAACAATGGCAGAGTCAGAAGAACCAATATCAGTCAGAGCTTCAAGAAAAGATAAATAAAGAGCGCTTAGTTAAAAATTCAGAAGAGTCATTAAGGCTTGATGATTCTTGCATACAATTATCAATGGCAATGATTACGGTGGTTGGTAAGCAGATACAAGGAATTATGATTGAGCAAGGAGAGTCAAAGGAAGTAAACGCCCATCAGCTACATCAATTATCAGATATCGCAACTAAAGCCCAAAGGCTAGGAAAACTGGCGTTAGGCGAAGCGCAAGAAATATCAAGAGTATCAGCAAATGTCAGCAATCCAGAATCCTTCAGAGCAGTTATGGAGCAACTGGACGAGCTTGCGGCATCAAGGTCACAGAGCAGCGACAAACCTGTACACTGAATGGCTTTGCAAGGCTCGCCCGAAACAGATAACCCCTACAGGAGATTGGCATATATGGCTAATTTTAGCGGGGAGGGGTTGGGGTAAAACTTTAACTGGCGCAACAGACGCGCTTCTGTACGCTTTAAGGAATCCAGAGTCTCAGGTAGCCATAATAACCCCTACTTTTGGTGATCTTCGCAGGGTGGCCTTTGAAGGGCCGTCAGGAATACTTACAATGCTGCCAAATGAAGCAATCTTGGCGGGTCGCGGTCAAGGTTACAACTCATCAAACGCTCAGATAAGACTATATAATGGTTCAAAAATAATGGGGTTTAGCGCAACGGAGCCAGATAGGTTAAGGGGTCCGCAATTCCATAGGGCTTGGTGTGATGAGCTTGCTGCATGGCGGTATCCAGAAACATTTGACCAGCTTATGTTTGGGTTAAGGCTAGGAGAAAGGCCTCAATGTATTATTACAACAACCCCTAAACCTCAACCAATAATAAGAAGCCTAATAGAGAGAAATGATTGTAGAGTCACCACTGGTTCTACTTTTGAAAATGAAGATAATCTTGCTTCATCAACTATAAATATGCTCAAGGAGAAATATGAAGGAACTACTCTCGGTCAGCAAGAGTTATACGCTGAAATAATTACAGGAACAGAGGGTGCTTTATGGGATATAGACCAAATTGATAAGCAAAGGATAAGAAAATTAAACAAAGAAAAGCTGTCTAATATTCTTGTTGCCGTTGATCCAGCAGTAACCTCTGGAGAAAACTCTGATGAAACTGGCATTGTTGTCGTAGGAAAAGACATCAATAATGAGTATTATGTGCTTGAGGATAAGTCGGGCAAGTATAAGCCGGATCAATGGGGTCAAAAGGCTATTGATCTATTTTATCAGTGGGATGCTGATAGGATCGTTGCTGAAGTTAATAATGGTGGCGATTTAGTAGAGAGGCTAATTAGAACTCTTGATGCAGGGGTAAGATTTAAGTCTGTTCACGCTAGTAGAGGAAAGCTAGTGAGAGCCGAGCCGATAGCAGCGCTTTATGAGCAAGAACGAGTTCATCATTGTGGTGTTTTTTCAGAGCTTGAAACTCAAATGTGTACTTACACAGGAGAGAGACTTAGACCGTCCCCAGATAGACTTGATGCATTGGTGTGGGGTTTGTCTGAACTGAACAAATCTCGCGGTGATATTGCTTGGAGAATAAGCTAATGGCTCTACTTGATAATATTAGAAATATATTTACACCCGCACAAAAACCAATCCTGACGAAAGAGCAGGGTCCAATGGTCGGTTATTTCGGGGTTAATAGCTCCGCATCCAAGATGTTTAAGTATGATGACCTTGCAGTTGAAGGATACTTAAAGAACGCCATTGTTTTCCGTTGCGTAAGCGAGATATCAAAGGGAGCATCAGCCGTTCCTTTTATGCTTAAAAGCGGAGATGAAATTATAGAAAGCCATCCAGCTATGGCTTTGCTGAACAGACCCAACCCTCTACAAAGTTACTCAGAGTTTTTCAACAGCTTATACGGCTATCTATTACTAAGCGGAAACTCTTATGTCATGCGGATTACAGGTATTGGTGGCGCTCCAAAAGAGCTTCATCTGTTAAGGCCGGATAGAATTGAAATTAAAGGCAGAAATGGCGCTGTATTTCCAGAAAGGTATGAATACAGCATAAACGGCAAAGTGCATTCTGTTTATGACGTAGACCAAGAGAATGGGTTTAGTGATCTTAAACAAGTAAAGCTGTGGCATCCTATGGATGACTATTACGGCTGTTCTCCACTAACTGCCGCAGCAACAGAAGTGGATCAACATAACTCTGCAACAAGACATAACATAAACCTCCTAGAAAACGGTGCTAGGCCAAGCGGAGCCGTTATATTCAAGCCTAAAGACGATCAAGGCTACCAAATGCAGCTTTCCGAATCACAGCGACAGCAGCTTCTCACAGACCTCAATCAACGCTTTCAGGGCAGCAAAAACGCAGGGAGACCTCTTCTTCTTGAGGGCGACTTTGATTGGAGAGAGATGGGGCTATCGCCTAGAGATATGGACTTTCTAAATATGAAGCATATGTCTGCCACTGATATAGCTTTGTGTTTTGGTGTGCCTAGTCAACTTGTAGGCGTTCCAGATAGCCAAACATACAGCAATGTCGCAGAGGCTAGGCTTGCCTTGTATGAGGAAACTATTATTCCTTATCTGAAGAAAGTTGAATCAGATATTAATGAATGGCTCATGCCTCAGTACGATGACAATATTGAATTTTGTTATGACATTGACTCAATACCAGCTTTAAGTGAAAGGCGAAGAATCATCTATGAGAATGTAGTGTCAGCCGTTGATAAGGGAATCATGACTCGTAATGAAGCAAGAGAGCTTGTTGGTTTAAGCCCGATGGATGGGGCTGATGATCTTCTTGTTCCAGCTAACCTTTTTGCGTTGAATGACGGGGCAACGCCGGAGGCGGTAGAGCCTGAAGATGAGGAAGAAGTTGATCTTTATGATACCAACCCTATTGATTCAAAGAAGGTTACAGACTTTCCAAAAAAAGGTGACAACAAAAAAATAAGCCTGAGAAACAGTAACTATCCACAGTTTAGTTTTCAGTTTGCCAAAGCCCTCTATGATGATAAATCCTCTGTAGGCCGCAAGATATGGGGAGCAGGGGGAAACATTAGAGGCAACGGAGCCTTTCAAAACTGGATAAAAGCAAGAGATGGTTCCACTAGCCCAGCTATCCTTGATTGGATTAAAGAGCGCGAGGCTTGGTGTGCTAGGCATACTGTGGTTGATGGCAACCAGTTTGTAGGAGGCAAGACTACGCCAAACGCATCCAATATTGCTGGGATTGTGGCTCTCATTAAGTGGGGCGCTGTAAACCCGAAGCTTGGTCAACAAGGGATGAAAGATGTAGTTCTTGAGGTAGTCAAAAAACTGGAAGGCCGTCAAAAATTTGACGAACCCCCAGAAGAAGCCTACAGCATGGATTATGAAGATGTAGACGAGAAGGCTGTCAGCGCAAAAGTAAAAGAAGGATTGAAGGGAAAAGTAGAAAAGCATAATGAAAAGCATGGAGATAAGTCTACAAAGAGAGCAACCCTCAGAATGCTTACAGCAGTCTTTGAGAGGGGCGTAGGCGCTTATAGAACCAATCCTCAAAGCGTAAGGCCAAGTGTATCCAGTGCTGACCAGTGGGCTTATGCGCGGGTTAATAGCTTCTTGTTTGCGCTTAGATCAGGACGCTTTCAGGGCGGAAGACATGATACAGACCTGTTCCCCAAAGGCCATCCATTGAGTAGCAAGAAATGACAAACCCTATTCAGGTTCACTATTACAAATGCAAAGTTGTTAGAGTTATTGATGGTGATACGGTAGATGTAGATATAGATTTAGGCTTTTCAGTAGATTTAAAGAAAAAAAGGCTGAGATTAGCGGGTATTGATACGCCAGAGAGCAGAACTCGCAACAAAGCTGAGAAGGTTATGGGTCTGGCTGCAAAGGAAAGAGTCAAGGAGCTTTGCGGTGATGAGGTTTACATACAATCACTGGATGCAGGGGACAAGTACGGAAGGATTCTTGCAATACCTATAACCAAAGAAGGCACTAACATTTGCGCCACATTAATCAACGAGGGTCATGCGGTTGAATACTGGGGCGGCAAAAAGAAAAAAGTTTGGGCGTAAACAAATACGCCAATTCAGACAGGGCAAGGTAAACGCCCGAAAGTATCTTGCTCAAGAGAACAGGATGCGCTCCGCACGTTCTCGCAGACTCCAAAAAAAGCTAGAAACAGCATTCCGTAGAGACCTCCGAATTATAGTGAGTGAGGTAAAGGCAGGGGTTCGTCCAGCTTTCGGTCAATCAGTACGAAGGAAAGAGAACGAAATAAGAGCAACTGTCACAGCAGAAACTAAAAAGCTGTTTAATAACATTGTTGAGAATAATGATAGCAAGTATAAGTCTGTGCTAACAAAAGAGGTTGATCTTGGTTTTGGTTTTGATAGGTCTGCCGCTATAGCGCTATGGGCTGATCTGTATTTCTCAACTAGAGAACTAATCTTAGCGAGAATATCGCAAGCCATGACCATAAGAATATTTAATGACATCAATACCTTGCAGGAAGAGGGCTTGGGTATTGATCCTATCGCTAGAGAAATAACCAGAAAATACAACAACGTAAGCAGAAAAAGAGCAGCGCTTATTGCTAGAACCGAAGTGCATAATGCGTCAGGCTTTGGTCAGCATAACTATCATAAAGGGTTAAGCAGTGATCTTGGTATCAACATGACAAAACAGTGGGTGGCTACACTTGATGCTAGAACCAGAAGCGCTCATGCATCAATGAATGGTGTTCAAGTAAGCATGGACGAACCCTTCAGGATGCCAAACGGAACAGAGATGCAATATGTGGGTGATTCTAGCGGAGGAGCCTCAAACGTAATTAACTGTCGTTGTGCGATAATATATGTTGATGCTGATGATTATGTTGATGATCCAAAAGCGTAAATATAGATTACTAAGGTTGTCAAAGATTTATAGCAAGTATAAACTTGTAAACCCATCAGCGTAGACAACGCGAAATAGTTGGTTAGCCGACCACATAAATAAAGCTGTTTAGAGGATTCCATTATGACTGATGGTTCAAGCCAAGCAGATCGGATAAATGAAGCTCTACAAGCGCTTGATGAAAGCCTTGATGATGACTTAGGAGCTGCGGAAGCAGCTATAAAGAAAGAGCAGATTCGCAGGGATGTGTTTACTACCGAAGAAGAAGCTCAAGAAAGGGCTGAAGAAATAGGCTGTACTGGCACTCACTCACACGATGAGGAAGGGAAAGAGGTTTTCATGCCTTGCGCTACCCATGAAGAATACATAGAGCGCACAGGTGTAGATGTGGCTGAAGAAGGCGAATCCAAAGAGGAATACATAGACTTCCGGTCTGAAATAAAAGCGTATGAGGACGAAGATGATGAAGAACAAAAGGGAACCTTTGAGGGCTACGGCTCAATCTTCAACAATAAAGACCTCGGCAACGATGTAGTTGTTCAGGGCGCTTTTAGTAAATCACTTAGGCGAACAGGAGCAAAAGGCGTAAAGCTTCTGTATCAACATAAATCAGATATGCCTATTGGTGTATTTGAATCTATCAAGGAAGATGAGCAAGGGCTAAAGGTTAAAGGAAGGCTGGCTCTTGGGACACAGGCAGGGAGAGAAGCCTACGAATTAATGAAGATGGGCGCTTTAGATGGATTATCTATTGGCTTTCGGGTATCACCAAAAGGCCAAGAGTATAACAGTCGTAACAAAAGGCGTTACATCAAAGAAGTAGAATTGATGGAGATAAGCCTCGTAACATTTCCGATGAACCCTAAAGCTAGGATTCGTTCGGTCAAAGGCGATGAGCTTTCTATCAGAGAATGGGAGGGCGGAATGCGTGATGCTTTTAGCTTATCCCGTTCAGAGGCCAAAGTTGCAGCGAAGGCTGTACATAAGGCTTTTAATCAGCGAGAGGCTGAGTCCATAACCGAGAATAACGCTGTAGATGCGCTTAATTCTCTCACAAATAAACTAAAGCACTTGTAGGAGGCTATTATGTCGGATGACGTAAAGAATGCAGTCTCAGAGATGGGCGAAGCTTTTGAAGAATTTAAAAAGGCTTACGACCAGAAGCTTGAGAATGTATCTAAAGGTGTTGCTGACCCACTTCTTGATGGGAAGATTGAGAATATTGAGTCTAAGTTAGATTCTTTGGAAACAGTTAATCAGCAACTTGTTCATCAAAAAGCTCATGCAGAAAAGATGGAAGAGCAGATGGAGCGCATGGAAACTGCGTTACGTCGCCCTGCGTCTGGTTTTGACACGAAGCAGATTGATGAAACTGGAGCAGCTTGGGATAAGTATTGCCGTAAAGGTATTGAGAATCTTGAGCCGGACGAGAAGAAAGCCCTTACTGTCAGCAATGACAGCACTGGCGGATATCTTGCTCCCCCTGAGTATGTTCGTGAAATTATCAAGTCAGTAACAGAGATTTCACCAGTTCGCTCTATTGCTCGCGTTCGTAGTACAGCGCAAAGATCAATTCAGGTTCCAAAGCGTACAGGCCAATTTGCGGCTGCGTGGGTTGCGGAATCAGGTACTCGTTCAGAGACTACTGGCTACACTGTTGGTCTGGAAGAAATACCAGCCCATGAGCATTACGCACTTGTAGACATTTCTGAGCAAGACTTAGAAGATACTGTTTTTGATCTTGAAGCTGAAATGCAAGCTGAATTTGCGGAGCAATTCGCAAAAGCAGAAGGCACAGCTTTCGTCAGCGGTGATTCAGTTGGCAAGCCAGAAGGAATATTGACTAACTCAAGCGTTAGCTCAGTAAACTCTGGTCATGCTTCAACTCTTCAAGCAGACGGCCTAATTACTCTTGTTCACAGCATTAAGAGTGAGTACGGAAGAGCGGGAACATTTGTATTTAACAGAACTACTTTGGCGGCCATACGAAAGCTGAAAGATACTGCTGGTCAGTATGTATTTCAGGCTGGTATGAACCTTCAGGGCGGGGCTACGAATACAATCCTTGGGTATGGCTACGTTGAGGCAACAGATATGCCTGACGTTAGCGCTGGCACTAAGCCGGTGGCTTTTGGCGATTTCAGAAGAGGTTACATGATTGTTGATCGTGTTGCTTTAAGTGTATTGCGTGATCCTTTCACACAAGCCACATCTGGTAACGTCAGATATGTAGCTAGACGCAGGGTTGGTGGGCAAGTTGTATTGCCTGAAGCAATAGTCAAGCAAAACATATCAGCGTAAGGAGGCAATATGAGAGACTTAGCAAATAACATCTCTGTTGCACAATCATTAGCCCCTGCGGTTCGTACTGCCGATGCCAATGGCACAGGTATTGATCTGCAAGGCTTTGAATCAGCAACGATTGTTGTAGACACTGGTGCGGAGGGTGTAACCCTTAGTGGCAGCGTTAAAATTGATTTCATTCTGGAAGAGTCTAGCGATAACAGCACTTTTACTGCTGTTACTAGCGCGACTTCTGTTACCGATGGTACGGTAGACTCCAGCGGAATCTTCTTGACGCTTGACGCTGACGGGGAAACGCCTCAAGTAGCATCTATAGGTTATGTTGGTGGAAGTCGTTACGTTCGCGTAACTGCTGACTTTACTGGCTCTCACAGCACTGGCACTGCCGTTGCTGCGACTGTTGTTAAAGGTCATCCACGACACAATACTGATGCAGATAGTAGTTCTACGGTGTAGATGACTTAATGGCGAGGGGGGCTATGCTCCCCTTGCTTTTATGAGGTAATCGCATGAAAACATACAAGATTTTAGTGCCTAAACCCGCTGCAATTAATGAGCAGGGAACTGAGGTAGGTCTTTATTCTGCTGATGATATGGTTACTCCAAAAGGCGAATGGCAGCAAGACATTATGGACAGTTTTGTTGAGAATGGCTGGGCTATGGAAGTCAAAGCTATTCAGCCGGAAGAGACTGTAACCATTGAGGCTGAAGTATCCATTACTGAAGAAAAATCAGAAGTAGAGGAAGCCCCTAAAAAAAAGAGAGGCAGACCTAAGAAGTCTGTAGAGGAAGCTGTAGAAGAGGATTAAAAAAATGGTTGGCATCAAGGATGTAGCTAACGATCTTGATACCCATGAAAAGGTTTGTGCAGAGCGATATAAAAGCATAGAGCGCAGACTTGAAGCGGGGAGCAAGCATTTTGATCGCTTAGAAAAGCTAATCTGGGGCATCTATGTTTTATTAATAACATCAGCCGTCTTACCTACAGTTATATCGGCTGCTGGCGGCTAAAAGAGGATGGCTCCATATGGCAACCCTTTTATTGGTGCAGGGTGATACAAAATCACAGGTACAGGCAACTCTAACAAGAGCAGATGACGGTAGCGTTGTTGATTTAAACACAGCAAGCTCTGTCGTTATGCGGTTCAGGGCTGAAGATACTACTACCATTCTTGCAACGCTCACAGGATCACAAGCAACATCAGGCGATTTTACTAATGGCATTGTTACCTTTGAATTTACAGGTACAGACCTTAATGTGGATGCTGGAAACTATGAGGGCGAGATTGAGGTAACTTACAGCGCTGATTCAACAAAAGAAACCGTTTTTGAGGTAATACACTTCTTGCTCCGCGAGGACTTTGCTTAATGTCTGACGGAAAGCTCACGGCTGCTGTTCTCAGCAAAAGGCTTAAATCGGCAATAGCATCAAAGCGGTTGGTAGCTACAGCTATTATGGGAGATTTCATATCCCGTATAGCAAAAACTTTAGCGGATACCTTCAGTGTAGCGGAATCTTTATCTATTGGTTTTGGTAAAAAACCATCAGATACAGCAACAACCTCCGATAGTGAGGCAAAGGCTGTAGGCAAGGCATTAAGCAATACATCCGTAGCAACAGATAGCCCATCCAAAGAGGTTGGCAAACCCCTGTCTAATGCGGCTGCGGTAACTGATAACGACACGTTAGAGGTTGGTAAGAAGCCTTCAGATTCAGCGGTGGCAACAGATGGCGACCCTGTTTTCGCTATAGGCAAGAACATATCTGATACGGTAAACGCAACGGATGATGTTGATGGCAACCTGTCAACGGCTGACGATCAAACTATTCAATTTAATAAGAATACTGGCAACTCTGTAGCAGCGATTGACGTATTTAGCAGGGTTGTAGCTTATGCCAGAAGCATAGCGGATACAGGCTCCGTAAGTGACTCTCCATCAAAGGAGGTTGGTAAGCCAGTATCAGACGCAGCGGCAGTAACGGATGTTTTTTCATTCGTTCTCTCCATTGGGGTAGCGCCCACAGATGCGCTAGCTATAGCTGAAGCAGCGGTTTTAGCGGTACAGAAATCACTATCAAACTCAGTTGGTATAGCAGAGTCGCATTCAATAGCGCTATCTAGGACATTTTCTGATACAGTTTCAATAACTGATGACGCTGATATTGAAGCGGGTCAAACAGAATCAGAAGGGGCATCGGTAACTGATAGCTCCTCGCTTGCCTTTGGCAAGAACCCGTCAGACTCAACGGGTGTAGCAGAATCCTTTGCTTATGGGTATGGGAAAGCAGAATCAGATGCGGCAAGCGTTAGTGATTCTCAGGTTATTGCAACGGCAAAACCTATTAATAATGATTTATCAGCGTCAGATAGTCCTGTAAAATCATTCGGTAAGGTGTTGGCGGAAACTCCGGCTCTTGCTGATAGCGGAAGTTTGAGGTCGCAAGGTTATTGCGATTTTACTTATTTTGACGAAGACTATGTGGGGGCATCCCGTTCATTCTAAATGGTGACTTAAATGATAAATGACCAAATAAAACTCTCTGGAAATTTAGATATTGTGGTTCGTGATTCAAGCGGAAACGTGAAAGAAGAGCGAAAAGAAAAGAACCTTGTTGTTACTGCTGGGCTTGGATACATAGCTAGCCGTATCAAAGATGCTAGTGCAACAGCTATGACTCATATGGCTGTAGGCAGCGGAACAACTGCTGCGGCTGCGGGTCAGACTGACTTAGTTAGCATATTGGGTTCAAGAGAAGCGCTTGATAGCACATCTGTTTCGGGTGCGGTAGTGACTTACGTTAGCTCATTTGAGGCTGGCGATGGAACTGGCGCTATTACTGAGGCTGGTATTATGAACGCTTCATCTGGTGGAACTATGCTGTGTCGTACAGTTTTTTCTGCTGTGAATAAAGCTGCTGATGACACCATGACTATTACATGGACTATTACATTATCAGCTTCTTAATTCGGCAGTAGGACAATGACATGGCTACGATCACAACTAGGTCGGGGAAGGGTAGTCCGCTAACGAACTCGGAAGTTGATGCTAACTTCACTAACCTTAATACTGACAAAGTAGAACTAACCGACTTATCTGTTACGGATAGTGGTGGTGATGGATCACTGGCCTACAATAACTCAACAGGGGTCATTACCTATACTGGCCCTTCTGCGAGTGAAGTTAGGGCGCATATTAGTGCTGGAACAGGGGTTACATTTAGCAGCGGCGAAATAGCTATTGGTCAGGCTGTAGCGACCTCCTCTAATGTAACTTTTAACAATATAATAGCTGCGGGAAACCTGACTGTTAATGGCACT
>CEQN01039391.1_pt1 | contig 29963 bp, 43 predicted proteins | sample 427011 | NCBI WGS metagenome assembly CEQN01 (sample SAMEA2621277, study PRJEB7988) | marine metagenome | biome: marine biome (ENVO:00000447); feature: deep chlorophyll maximum layer (ENVO:xxxxxxxx); material: "saline water (ENVO:00002010), including plankton (ENVO:xxxxxxxx)" | depth 120 m
TAAATACAGCTTGTAATTTATAATACTGCTTGTAATTTATAATACAGCTAGTGATTTATAATACAGCTAGTGATTTATATTACATTTAAAATGGATTTAAATAAAAATTATTAGTAAATTATAATATGAAGATTGCTTCAATTACCGCTCTTTTACCAATGGTTTTTGGTTTTGTAACTGTTAGTGCTTTTCAGCCAGGTTTGAACAGTATTAATCACATGAGTCCTCTCATGAGCACAAACGACCTCTATACACCTTCTAAAACCACTAATAACTTTTCTACTACTACTACTCATAAAAGCAGCAGGATTCCTCTACGAGATCCAGATTCTCCTGTTCTTGTCCAAGGTGGTTCACTTCGCACTTGGTCGTATAAATCGCCGCTAGTCGAGCAAGTTCAAGTAGTTCTGGGTACAGAGGGTCGCCCTCTTGACGCAGACATTGAGCTATGGAATGGTCCTGATAATACACCGTGTAAGATGCGTGTTTACGTAGAGAATGGTATGCTTCGTCCATTTAGCGCCGTAATTGAGACACCGCGTGCTCCTAACACTGTTGCTATTCGTAATATTGGCCAACTTGAATTTCCTTTTGCTGCTAATGTTTATGCCAATGATGTCGAGGAGCCGTCTTCCGAGTGTATTGAATCGTCGTATGTTATCCAGGGTGGGGCGCTTCGCACTTATCCGTTTGACCCGTTTGTTGATTCGGTGCAAGTATTGCTTAGAACCGATGGTCGTCCTCTAAATGCAAGAATCGAACTTCTTCAGGGACCAAATAATAACAAACAGGTTATCGAACTATATGCCGAGGATGGTTTTGATAGACCATTTTTCTGTGTTCTAGAGACTCCTGAAGCGGGCAACGTAGTTCGCGTTGTGAATACTGCTCCGGTTGAGTTTCCGCTTACAGCCAGCGTTGTCCCTAACTCGATTAAAAACGACTTTTATTCTGGTGCTGTAGTTGGAGGCGATGTTACCCTTGGACACACTTCCTGGTAATAAACAAATAAAAACAAATAAAAACAAATAAAAAATTTATATTATAAAATATTATATTATAAATTTTTATATATCTAATGATTTATTATATGTCTAATAGTTTATTATATGTCTAATGGTTTATTATAAATTATGATTTTTTTTCACATTCAATATGTATCGTCTCAAATTAAACAGGTCGTTTATTTCTTCTGATAGATCAGGAACTTTAATCAATTGATAGCTTTTATTATCTGGATATAAGCATACAAGAGCCATTGACGATACTTTTTTATTATAATTTTTTTCTAGTAACGCCTTGTATGTATTCAATTGGAGTGAATAATGCCAAAAATTCGTATCTGGTATATGTTCGATACAATGTGTATGGGAAAACTTCATAAACGGCGTCGTTTTATTGATACCCTTAGACCGTTTCCAATCGTATATCATTAGGGTTCCGTCGGGTTTTTCATAGACCATATCAATACTTCCAGCAAAACGCAACTCTTTGTCCCATACCATCCATTCGGTTCGATAAGGAACCAATTCGGGATAATCCTCTAAAAACCGCTGGAAATACTGATATTCCTTCGAATCGTTGCTAACATCCATTCCATTGTAATAGCATTCAATATCGTAGTGTATCTTCGTACCCGCCTGCGCCGCCTCGTCGCGATTCGTCTCCCATTGTGTTTTTATTTCCTCGCGTGTCATTCCGTAATACTTACTTTGTGTCCATTTTTTGCTGTTCATCATATTCGTAATAATGGCATCCGCATTAAATTCGGCAAAATGGCTGTGATTCCATGTAGTTACCGACATGAAGTCGCTCTCACCATCAATCGTATATATATGCGGACCTTCGTCAAAACTAATATGATTGTCACGTTCGTGTGGATTTTTCTTTGCAAGCATATCCATTATTTAAAACATAATAAATAGGTTTTAAATAATCAATTTTTATTATTATTCATCATTATAAATTTGCTCTTCTTTTAGTAAAATTCTAGTTTTGCTATCACAACTTCCTCGCCGCCGCCGGCGTGGCCGGGTGGGCTCGAGGGTGGGTTGGTGTTGTTGGTGGCAAATTGCCCATACCCCCCTTGTCCTCCTGCTCCTATAGAAATCGATCCAAATTCTGAAGGGGTTCCATCATCGCCGTGCCACGCGCTCGGCGGCGGACCACCGGCACCGCCACTACCACCACCGCCGCTGCTGCTGCCGCCGCTGCTGCCGGTATTTCCATACCACCAACGCGGCGTGTCTAAGGGGGGCCCGGGGGGCCAGGAGGTGAGGGGGGCAGCCCACCCAGCACTGCCACCGGTGCCGTGTACCTGGCTACCCACCCCACCATCACCGCCTTTGGACCCATCATTATTTTCATTGTAATGCCGTGAGTATTCATATAACTGGTTGTTCGCAAATTCATATTTAATATTTGTCATTCCGTCGAGGGAAGCGAACTTAGTAACTTTAAAATTAATAAGTTTCTGATCAATCTCTTCAGGCACCCTCTGGTCTTCTTCACTGACTTTGTCATCGGGATTGATTTTTATAACATATCCACTACCACCACCGCCACCACCACCACCATGACCACCACCATCACCACCACCACTACCACCATCACCACCTTTACCGCCTTTAAAAAATAGCCATAATGTTATATGTTTAATATTCTTATTAATATTGCATTCTATTTTAGCATCACCGGTTAATTTAAAAAAATATTCCTTATTATTCATTTTTTTAATCATATAATTAGATGAACCGATAGTTTTTGAAAAAACATTATTATTACCATAAAAATTAATATAGCTATCATCATCATCATCAAATTTAAATTCGGCTCGATATATGTTAAAATTATATTTAAATATATTATTTAATATAAAACTGAAAGATATATCACCGAGTATTATAGTGCTAATGTCTATTTTTTTATTTGGATTAGTTACAATTTGTATACTCACATCGTTTGTTATATCATTTACAGAATAATCATTATATTTACCAAAATATGTAGAATAAATAATTTGATAACTTGGTTCTATTGTTATATTATTATTAATAAAAACATACGAATAATCATTAACAAAATCGTTATAATTTAACGTTGTTGTGGTGCCATTTTCAGATATATCAAAACCTGTAATTACCTGTGACGATATATGTTTAAACTTTACAATTCGCTTTTCGGGATTAGGTCTAGTAGTCCATTCATCCACGCTTTTTATTTGTAATGCTGAATGTGAGGAGCTCCTAGCATTATCAGATATATCTATGACTATACGCGATTTATCCACCCACGCCCACGATAAATCAATAGGGTTCCACCTACCTGGTATATATCCGTAAAAGGCAAGTTCTCCAATATTTACATAATTATAAGTGTTATTATTGTTAGTGCCGGCGACGGTGATATTCAACTTAAATTTTTGATACGCAGTCGTAGTATTATTTACATAAAATTCTTTCTTGTGTGTATCATTCGTTATAGAGTTCCAGAAGGTATTATCCCAATCAGTTACATCTGATTGGGAATCAATTTCATTGTATGTTCCCCCAAGGGGTTTCCCCTGCAAATTCCAAGTTATTGGGTTTATTGGGCTTCCAAATCGTGGCCATATTTTGTATTTAGTTATAATTACATCATAAGGAAACTCAAATTCAATCCATTGCGGGAGAGTGGAGGGGGGGAGGGGGTCGGAATGCCATGAATCGTGCATTAATGCATTCATCCCCGTCTGTGGCCAACCGACTGATAGTGTGTTATTGAATGCCCCCTTGGCTGAGTAACTTTCACCGAGGAAATGAGATGACTCGGATGCGGTACCTTGAGCATTCCCTGTCATATCCAGACCACCGGCTCCTGCCAATAGAATATAATCATCTTCCCATATAAAACCGTAAAAGGCAAGTTCTCCAATAGTTACATACGAATGGACGCCGTTGGTGGCGGTGATTGTCAACCTAAATGTTCGATACGCAGTCGTAGTATTATTTACATAAAACTCTTTCTTGTTTGTATCATTCGTTATAGAGTTCTCGGCGGTACTATCCCAATCAGTTACATCTGATTGGGAATCAATTTCATTGTATGTTCCCCCAAGGGGTTTCCCCTCCAAAGTCCAACTTTTCGGGTTTACCGCATTAGTATTTCGCGGCCATATTTTATATTTAGTTATAATTACATCATTAAAAAACTTAAATTCAATCCATTGCGGCAGGTTGTTTGAAGAGTTGGATTGCCAATAATCTTGTGTTGTAAGTGAGTTATTGAAGGCGGCGGTGGCCGACACGTCGGCGGTGTCCCAGCTACTCGCTGTTGCTTCTCCTTGATGGAGAGCATTCCAGTTCCCGGTCCTGGCACCGGCTCCTGCTAATAGCATATCTACACCACCGCCTCCTTCCAATATATTATGATCTTCCCATATAACGTTACTTACATCATACGAAACGTCGAACCCTTCAAAATCCAAAGCACTTAAATCCAAATAATAACTTGATAAATCGGTTATTCCATCAGAATAAACGTAATTTTTACAAGAGTCAAAATATAGATAAAACTGGTTAGACAAGTCACCACTATCCTGGATAGAAGGATTACTGGTTGTATTCCAGGATTGGTCCCTCAAAAGTAAATCGCTATTACTAACACTCAAAATCATATGATTCCAATCAGGCTGTCGGTTTATTTTTTGAAATTTAACAATACGCTTTGAAGCATCAATGCCTGTATAATAACTTTCAGGTATTAAATTACTAACATCTGGAATACTGTTATCGTGAGCTAATATTTCCAGTGAAAAATCGGTAACATTATATCCAACTCCAGGGATTTTAATTTGTATTTTATGTGCCTCTTGTGATACCCAATTCCACGACCAATGATTTTCAACATAATCATCTGTAGTATTAACTCTATAAGATACATCAAATTTTTCGGGGTCTAACGCTGATAAATTTAAAATATAATACGACGTATCATTAGCATAAATTGAAGGATTAAAATAGTGTACGTCAAATGTATAGGAAGCGTCTTTATCGGTTATTGCTTCATTATTGGGTGCACTTTGACTAGTTTGATTCCACGATTGGTCACTACTATATATGAAATCATTCGAAACACCCAATATAATGTGGGTCCATTCGGGTATAACATTTATTTTTTTAAATATTACTTTTTGTTCAATAGGAATTGTGATGCGACCAGTTCGGTCTTCTTCTATTGTAACAGTGAATGAAAAATCAAAACCATTATTAATAGGAGGTAGTATTTTAACATGTGAAATATCAGTTCCGGAATTGCCGGTTACTTTTTCTAAACTTATACCCCATCCAGCTCCATCGAGATAGCTACTAAAACTGTTGTCGAACAAATGTGTAATTGGGTCGTTTTCGGGGTCATTGTGACTTATGTCTAGTGTAAATATTTCTCTAGATAAACCATATGTTTTTTTTACATAAAATACAATGTCGGTACCTTCCAATCCCTCTAAATTTGTATAACTATTATCCGGTATTGTTATTGTTTGGTCATCTGTGTTATCAATAAAAATATGGTTATTATTATTATTATTATCACTATTTAATTGAATTACTGTATAAAATGGTGTAGTATTTCCTAGAATAAGATTATGCCAGGAATTCTCACCCGACTTGATAAAAATCTTTTCATTCTCACCTATTATTTTAAGTATCACAAATTGTCCTATTTTATAATCATCTATATTCTTTATTAAATCAAGATTAGAAGTTAATGTAGGGATAATATTCATTCCCGTTTTATCCCATTCGGCATCTAATTTTCCATTAATAGAAACATCACCATCAATTACAATACAACTGTTATCTCTATAACTATTTAACCCATAGGTAATAATATTTTTTGGATTATCTGGAATAATTTCAGTTGTAGGAACTTTATTACTCCCAGTATTAAATGTAATAGTAGTTGCACTTATATCACTTTTTACAAGCGTCTTTTCAAAACTTACCGTGTCTGTAAATTCTAAAAAGGTATTATTATCAAATTTACCAAAATTTCCATCTATTTTCATATGATTACAACATAAATCGGCATTAATAGAAATATCATTTTGAATGCTTACGTGACTCACAATAAAGTCTAGTTTGATTTTATCAACATTTATATCTCCATTTACAGAAATATCATTTGTAAAATTAACAGAAGTATATTTTGCTTCAATTTCATTAACAGACATATCAGATACTATCAACTCATCACTACTAACACCAATAGAAAATATACTTCCATTTAGAGAGATATCTTCATCGAAGCGTATACTATCGGCTAATAATCTGCTTTCAAGACTATTTATACTGGCATCTTTAAATTTCAATGATTTATCTAGTGTAGATATAGAAATATCTGCCGATATTATAACTTCATTGTTAGTATTGTTAGTGTTAAAATTAAAATGATTCATATATATGCCATTAAAATCTACAACATCATTAAAACTTACATTACTTTGAATTTCTATTTTTGATTCATCATATATAGAATTAATATTTTTAACATTGACTGTATTCACATTTAATCTTTCAAATGAAGCATCATAACCCTTTAATTTATTAAATAAACCTACATATGCTTTAATCGGTTTAATAATTTTAACAACACCAGATGTATCTACGTTATTTTGAACACCTATTTGGTTCACTGAAATATCAGTTCCGTGCATAAATTCTAAAATATTTATAGAATCCGAAGTATATGTGTCCCTTGTATAATTTAAGTTCGAATTGTCGATAAAACCCACATCTGCTTGATTGTTAACAATAATATCGTTTGTAAATACTTTTGAAGCATATATTGAACTTTTTTGTTTTGAATTATTTTCTACTCCTTTTCTACTATTATTACTACTAAATTTTTTCCAAGACATTATATAATATAAATACACTAAATATCGATTTTATACATATTTTGATAATAAAAAAGAGTAAAAAACAAATAAAACAGTTATAATATTAAAATATTTATATTAATTTACACAAAATACATTATACATTTATAATAGTAATAATAATTAAAATTATCAAAAGAATTAGAATTATGAAATTTGTAACATAATCAATATTATTAATCTTATTATTTAACATTGTTTCGGTTTGTTTTATATTGTAATACAAAATATTAATATCTCTTTCATTCTTAATAAATTTTTCAGTATGAAATTCAAATAAACTATATAATTGACTAATATCGCTACTATCTTTTGTGTGACATATATCCATAATTAATAAGTAATTTTCATCATTAGTTAAAATCAATTTTTATTTAAAATCCATTTTTATTTAAAATCCATTACCTCTTCTATTCATACATTCAATCATTTGACGAGCCTGCTTATCTCTTATTTCTTCTGGAGAGAGTTCGTCATTTGTTCTATCGTCTTGATTTGCATTATAATATGTATTATCCATATTATCGTGGTTATTATTTTGTTTTGTCATACAAGAGCCCATTATGTTAATTATTGTATACCTCTAATATGTTAGAATCTATTTCAATTTTTTTTTGATTATATATGATAAATGGAATTTCCAGATGATATATGGATATTGATAATGAGTTATTTTCATAGTTCTTATAAAAGACCTCTCCATTATGATGGATTTATTTCGATAGGATTATATAAAGATTATAAAAATACGGATAGCAGAATCACATTTATTGATGAATTTAATACAATAAATGTAATAGATAATACATTATATAGATATATTTTAGACGATTATTCGTTTTGTCGTAATATAGCTTTATTAGATAGGGGTAAATGGAATCCATTTATGTGTCGTTATTCTTGGCTAACTATAATATTAAATCTTAGTGAACTTAAAGAAGCGAATCTATGGAATAGTAACTATAGATACAACAAATTAGTTGTAAAGGATTTTAAAGCAATAATACAAGAGTTGCGTATTCCACTAACTATAACAAGTGTGCAACATTGAGTGATTATGGCACACAACACAGAGTTGCTGAAAAAAAATTGAAATGAAAATATGTAATATATAATATACACACATGAAACAACAAGAGCATAAGCAAACAACAATGAACAACGCTGAGAACCAGACTATGAATCGCGAACAGTGGACTATTCCAAACCATGGAGATATTCAGGGATGGACGAGGAGTCAGCATAAACGCGGTGAAAACAACAAGGTTAATGCGAATAAAACCTACTATAAGTTCTATTCGCCAAATGGTAAGATGTTCCGGTCAGTGAAATCGGTAGTAAAACACATTGAACAAGAAAAACTAAAGGTAAATCGGATTATTGCCAATGTGGAGTGTTCAAATGTTACCATTGAACAAACACCGGGAGGAGGTATTCACATCCGATGGACTGAACCAACTGTTGAGACAAAATCAAAGAACCCAGGAGGGATTACAGATGAGGAAAAGGCTAAATTTCGAAACGTATGGGAAAACAATCTTCCTATCAAATGGATGGTTCATACAAACCCGAAAAGAACCGCAAAATCGAAGGAGCGATTTGCTCTATATTGGAATAACGGAGAGAATAATCTGGAACAAGCAAAAGAATCAGGACTGAAATGGCGCGACGCTCTCAACGACTACAGCTGGAAGATTATTGCGATTCAAGACGAATAAAAGGAGAATGTGTGGGTTTGAGTGTTGGGGGTGTAGATTTGTAATTAGATTTTTTATTTATTTTTATTTTAAAAAAATTGAAATAAATATTGTCATTTAATAAGTAATTGACACTAATAAAATGACTTCTATCTCAAAATTATCGTATTTGAACGATAAAATTACCAATATCATCAAGCATCAAAACGAACAAGCAGATATGATATGGGAAATACAAGACATTGATAATAAATATAAAGACGAATGGGTTAATGCAAATGTAAAGATGTATTGTTGCTATTATTTAGTGATAGAATGGTTTAACTCTGAGAATGAAGCTATGTATGAATATAACGAAGATTTATGTGAAATACTTACCGCTTGTAAACAAGATTATTTCGGGATAAATGGAACACGTGATTTCCCATTAAGATTATATGAACCGAAACAACTGTTGAAATATTATATTTACAAAAAATGTGAAGAGTTAAGTAATAAATAAAAAATTGAAATAAAATTATAGTATAAATAATATTTAAGATATATAATGAGTAAAACAGCTCTTGATATTGAAATTGAAGAAGCACTAATAAAGCTACGAACAACTAAATGTCAATGTTGTAATAAAAAGGCTATTGATGATAATTTTGGTGAATTTCTACGTGGTAAATGGTGGTGTTGGGATCATGTTGAGGAATTATACAAAAATGAAGATGTTAACGGAACATCTGGTCTAATGCAAAAATATAATTCTTAATCGGTTTGTATGGATGAATAAGATTCGTCGGTTAATATAGTATCATTTGAATTTCTAGAATCATATGATTCAATAGATAATCCTGTATGCTCTTCTAATATTTTAATATTTTCTTCCAAGTCAATTATATATTCGTTTTTATGTTTAATAGATAATTCGGTTGTTATTTTATAATTATTATAATCTTTTTTAATCATTTCGATTTTATTTAATTCTCTATTTAATTGACGCGCCTGTAGTTTAATCTTATTGTCAGCAAGTCTAAGTTTATTTTCATTTTTTCCATTAAGAATTCTTAGTTCTTTAATAACCTTAATATTTTCATCTTTTCCTAGATTTTCTCTCCAACAAGTGTGTGTTTTTGAATTGAAATGTTGTAGAAATTGTTGTCTATTATTTAAAGTACGCCCAGAAATACAAGGACACGTATAAGTAATATGTTGACCGCGACTATATTTTTTATAGGGACATTCGTCTTTATATAATCCAGTATCTTCATCATAAACAGGTTTATATACTTGGATATCAGTTGATACTATTTCAAGTGAAACCATTTGTATAAGTTAATGTATAATAACTGTTTTCAATTTTATTAAAAAATTGAAAACTAAAATACTAATAATTTTAGTATTAAAAGACAAAATGGATATTACGTTGATTAATAATTTGAAGCGTTTACCTGATGAATTGGTTAATTACATTATATTTATGGCGAATCCGCGTATGAATTACGTCCTTCAGAAAGAATTGTATCTCGAAGCCACGCATATAATGTGTGAACAGCATTATAATTGGTGGTATCCAAAGTTAGCACGCTATTGGCATTTAAACGATGTTGAAACTATGTATGAAATTCCTAAACAATATCATTATGGTCACTCGCTTAGATACTATTTTGAAAAAGAGGAACTTAAATTTATCATAAAACAGCTATCTAATTGTGGATGTTGTGAACGTCATTCAAGAGGAATTATCCCAAATGTTTCACATTGTTTAACTATCAAAGAGAAACAATCTGTTCGTGCAAGAATTCAAATGAAAAACCACTATGGAAATAATGAATGTACTTGTCCGTGTAGACATATATTGCGTAATATTGAAAGAATTAAAAATTGAAATTAAATATTTTATATAATATGTAATATATAACATTAAAATGCTTTACTTATTTGAAGAAAAAGGAAAATATAATTTACCAGATGATGTATGGAATATTATAAAAGAATATACCGGTGTTTATCATATTAATAATGTTAGTTTGGTAAACACAATCTCAACAGGTGATATATATTCTTTATATCGTAGTTGGTTTGGACGGTTTATATTACCCGATGATTATGATAACTGGAATAATGATAATAAAAAAAAATGGTTATTTAAAAATCTAGTAACTCCTAAGTACTTATTAGATAAAGACAAATATATGGATATGATTGATTTATTTAACGATTAAACAACAAAGGATGAAAACAATATAGAAATACAAGAGTAACAAAAATTCCATCGAAGAACAATTTCATATCATTTTTAATACCATAAACAATATTGTTTATGAGTGTGTATGTATTAGTAATTTTTTCATAAATTTCAACACAAAATGAACAAATACATAGAATAATAAACGCTGATACACAAGGAACAACAATATAAATACTAGCAAATGTAATTACACCTAGAATAATTGCGTATATAATATTATAAATGGCTACTGCAGTATAGCCATATTCTCCCACAATATAAAACTCAAGATCCATAAATGGATCGGTAAAATTCTTCATATATTCACAGCTGTTGCACATTAGATTGAATAGCATATTCATAGTTAACTTAATACATGTAATCAGATTTGTAAATCAATTTTATTTAAAAATTGATAATAATATTAAATAGAAATAATAATTATATATAATGGACTTCATAAATGAGGATTTCAATATGAATATTAACGAACACTGTGCTATTTGTATGCATAGAATGAATAACAATACTGTGACACTAGATTGTAAACATGAATTTTGTGCTGATTGTATTAAACAATTACAATGTAGTAATTTACAGCAAAAATGTCCATTATGTCGAACAACTTTAACTATTGAAAATAATGATTATATTGAAAATAATGATTATAAAATTATAAATCCCAAACAGCGTGTTGCTCTAAAAAAAAACAGCAACTATAATAATAAAAACAAAAAAGAACCAAAGACATTTTATATTCATTTTGATGATATAAAAACGTGTAAAAAATTTATGAAACACAATAAAAATGTTGGCACTAACTGTTGTGGCGGTAAAGGATGTATAATATATAATGTTGCTAATCAAAAAGAAATATCTGAAATAAAAACTGCTTTTTTAGAAAGAAATAATAATAATACGAATTACAATACCAGATGTAACATAATGCCCTTTTTATATAGATAATCTTTCATTTTATAAATTAAATAAATATAATATAGATTAATATTATGACTTGTAAATGGTGTGAACAAAACAAAGAGCTTATAAATTTATGTGACAATACGGAACATTCTGTATGTAAAATATGTTACGAGAACTATCTTAAACTTTATCCATTAAGAGTAGAAGGTTGTCCATATTGTAAAGGATTAGAAGAAAAGGTAATAGTATATGTTCAGCAACAAGATAATTTGTCAATACCATACGAGGTCGCAGCATGCATAGTATGTTACTCGTTAATTTGTTTTAGTATAATTATATACTTTTTAATAATAGTGTTTAACATTATATTAAATAATAAATAATATACTATACTATATTATGATGTTAAATAATATTTTAAAATTATTAATATTTGGTTTTTGTTTTTATAATAGTAACTCATTCTCAAATACGATAAAACCGGATGTTTTGATTCCTGATATTGAAAAAAGAAAACTAATGAACTCTATACTGTTAACAAGTGTATATGGTTCTTGTGGTACACTAGCAGCCTGTTATTTAAATTTTTTTGTTCCACCGGGATTAAATAACGATAAGAATAGTGGTTTAATAGCAAAAGATAAGAATGGCGATGATGTCGTTAAGAGTGAGTGGGTAAAGACACACTCATATCCTAGTAGAGCGTTAGTTCAAGGATTAAAAGGTGATGCTTATTATTTAATTACAACTAAAGATCCGCAAGGTAAAGAAGGTATTGAAAAATACGCATTAAATGCAGTATGCACACATTTAGGTTGTGTTGTACCGTGGAATGTTGCTGAAAATAAATTTATGTGTCCTTGTCATGGGTCACAATATGATACAACTGGTAAAGTTATAAGAGGTCCTGCACCTCGTTCCTTGGCATTGGCAAATGTTGAAGAGGAAAATGAAAAAATTATGTTAAAAGCATGGACCGATACTGATTTTAGAACTGGTGAAAATCCTTGGTGGATTTAGACTTTCTTAGGATTCCATCTTAAAAAAGTAGGAGTAATAGCTAAAATACCTATAAATACTATAATATCGACAATTAATATTAATCTTTTATTGTCATCACAAAGATTGGAATATAAAATATTTTGTTTACTATTTCTGGGTTTTGCCCAATCATAATAGGTTTTCAAGAACGTAGGTCCAAATTGCCCTTTGCGACAATCATAGAAAAAATCATAGTAGGCAATCAATAAATAGGTAACATATAGAATAAACAATAACACATATTTATTTCTTGGAGGAGCATACCAATAAAAAAGTGCCAAAGCTATGGAAATTATAATACATTTAATATTTCCGGTAATAGACCCATCATAGCATTTTTCTTTATTTTTTATTGCCTCTAATTCTTCTTCGCTCATATTATCTACCTTCGATTTTGTCAAATCAAACATCTATATAATCTAAATATATTTATTAATATTAATATTTATAATAACTATAAAATAAAAACCAGCGATTGAATGATTTTCTTTCATTAGGACGATAATAATTATATTCATTCATATAAATTGTTAATTGATGTAATACATTTTTATATAAATAAACAATATTAGGATCGCCATAACTCATAATAATATCAACCATTTCAGCCGGCAAGCCTTGCCAACAAGTATTCATTTATTAATATTTATATTAATTAATATTAAATCAATTTTAATAAATAAGTATATATAATTTTAAATGATAATATGGGAATTGCTTGTAGTGTTTGCTACATCATTCAGTTTAACCAGTTATTGTGTATATAATAATTGTTTTAATTACAATGAAAATGAATATAAATTTGACGACAATGTATTACAAGATAGTTACAAAGAAGATAGTTACAAACTACCTAGAATAGACGAATATGATTATTACTAATTATATTAAACGATACTTATATTAATATATATATGAGGTTATTTATTATAACTTTAATTATTTCGATAAGTGATGCATGGGACAGTTCTTTCTTATTACCGAACATACCAATAGATCGGTGGACACATGTGCGAAATAATGTATTAAAAGAACAAGGGAAAAATAAATCATTTCTTGACATTGGGTGTGGATTAGGTTTCTCTACATCTAAAACAACAGGAAGTCTTGGAATCGATTCAAGTCGTGAAAATATAGAAAAAGCAAAGGTTCTGTTTCCAGAAAAAGATTTTCAATTGGGAGTAGTATCTTCGTGGAAGGACAAAAAAACATATGATATATCAACTTGTATGTTTTACTTACATGAAATACCATCATATAAGCGTAAAAATGTTATAGAAACAGCTATTTACAATGCAAAAGAACGTGTAATAATAGTGGATGTTTGTCCTGATTTTGTACCAGAACGAGAAATAGCAATTAAAAAACCTTATTTAAATGATTATTTATTAAATTGTAGAAACGAATTGCGTTATTTTAAAGAAAGCGTGTTAGTAGAAAATCATATACATAAATGGGTATTAGAACTTAATTCAGAAGATGAGCAAAAAAAAATATATGAGGAAAATATGAAACAAATATTAAGATTTTATAGACCTATTTAAATTATATTTATGGAATCTAATATTTAATAAATCTTTGCATGTTTTTGGGACGATTTTGATAGTTAAAGCGATGCCGATTAAATTTATTAACATTAATAAATTTAATATTTGATTTATTAAAATTATTTAACTTTTTATAATTACTTGATTTGCTATTATTATTAATTTTATAAGGAATATTCATAGCTTTTGATAGATTAGCAATATGGTTTTTGTAATTCATGATTATTAATGATAATATAGAGGGTTTTGCTCCTTTCAATTTTTTTTTAATTAGTTATATAAATCTAAAATAGTTTCAATTATTGGACTTCGTTGGATGTCGCTTTCATCAAATTCAATTACCGATATTTGTTTCTCTTTTAATTCATTAATATCTGGATATTTACTTTTAATTTTGGTTAATAAATCTAATAAGCCATTTTCATCATTATCACATTGATTTATGTCTCCGGTAATAATTAACTTACTATTTTCGCCTAGTCGTGTTAAAAGCATTAACATTTGTTTAATACTTGTATTTTGTAGTTCATCACCAATTATAAATGTGTTTTTAAAGGTTCGTCCACGCATAAAAGCTAATGGGACAATTTCTATACGTTTCTCAAGAATAAATTTACTAATTGTTTGATGTGTATAAAATTCACGCAATACATCAAAAATCGGTATTATCCATGGATCCATCTTTTGATTAATATTGCCAGGTAAATATCCTAACTCTTCATCGACACTAATTAATGGTCTAGTTAATACTATTTTTGTTTCACTTTCTTCTAATAAACGAGCTGCATATTGTGTAGGGAGAAGTGTTTTGCCTGTTCCTGCTGGTCCACTAGCAACAACAATGGTAGCTTTATCGTCTTTAATATTATCATAGTATAATTCTTGTCTTTGTGATTTTGGTTTGAATATATTTTTAAATGTATTTGGTTTTTGAGTTTTTACATAGAAATCTTCAATATCTTCAAATTCATCCTCATAATTGTTGGATTTTCTAGCATAATTGATAAGTATATTATTATGTATTAATGGTTTAAATGAATTACATTTACCACAAATAAAAAATAATATATATATACTTTTCATTAATAATTATATATATATTATTTTTAAACACAAATCTCTCTATTAATCATATAACTTTTCAATTTCATAATAATAGTTTTTATATTCGTTCACAATAAGTTCTTGTTCATTTAATATAAAATCGTCGTAGAACTCACAATTATACATTTCAATCTCGTCATCATAGTCTTCTTCGTATTTTACGTTGGCTTCTCCAATGTAACTAAGAATTTGTTCCTGAATGTCATTGTTAAGGTGTTTTTTCAAATAATGGGCTAACATACAGTCCTCACCTGAATAAATCTCGCGCTGTTCGTCGTTGTTTCCAGCAACATGAAAGCCAAGCTTCGTTGCCTCCATTCTGCGTCCGCTGAATTTCTTTTTTGTCATGTTGATTTAAAATCTTTGCTTTTTGTTATCTACATTACATATAACAGCAAAAAGCATTTCAATTTTTTTTCACGAATCATATTATAGATAAATCATATAAGACAATATGCATAATATATTATAATTATGAAACTTCCACCCGAAAATGAATGTGGATGTGCCGAATATAAATATAAATTTGACGAAAACGTATTAACAAAAACACCTAGACGAAAAGAACAATTACAAACACAAATGTTATATAGAATAAATGAGGGGTGTGGTCATTGTATATATTATATTGGAGTGTGCGATGATGGAGAGATTAAAGGAATATCATTCGAAGAAATCACATATAGTGAAAATGTTCTATTAGAATTAATTAATAAAAATGGATTTACACTGGTAAATAAACAAGATATAGGTATTAATAATTACGCACGAATTTACAATATATGTAGATTACATCAAAATGGCAATAATGTGCTATAAAATAATTGTCTCGATTCTTTAACAAATGATGTAAATTTTAAAACATTTAATATTTCATCATTGTCAATAAGTTCATTATTTATTTTTAGTTTAATAAAATTTGAGACCCAGTCATTTAAGATCCAATCAACAGTTTGTTCACATTCAATTCTTTCCCACGAACTATGTTTTTTTATAAACCATAGTCCTTCATTTGTATCAATGCAAATTAATGTTTCTTGCTTTGTATCATTTAATTTGCAAGCAATGGTAGAAAATATACGTTCATAATTCCATTTTTTATCAATTAATATATTTTCTATATCTTTCAGAAGTTCATTATTACTCATTATATAACTTAAAAAATAATGTTTATATTAAAAAAATAAAATTTAGAAATATATAGTATATGTACTTTGCATTATTTTTAATATTATTAATAATTTATTTTTTATGGAAAACAAAGGAAACCTTTGAAAATATTTCCCCCAATTACAATGATATAGATAACTATAATGATTTCAAATATGATACTTCAAAAACAGTCCTAGAAGAACAATCGTGGAAACCAGTAGGAACTGGTCCAGAGCGTGTAAGTAAAAATAATGTTGATGATACAGAACCGATCAATCAATTATCCTTAGAAGATATTAAGAGTTATTTTTTTTCACTCAAAAAAGATAATGAAGTTAGCAATAGCAATAATAATACCGGACCTACACATTGTATTGGCATTTGGGATAATGAATGGAGTCAATGTTCAAAACAATGTGGTGGTGGAGTTCAAAAGAAGTTTTACAAAGTATTACAAAAAGCAGGACCTAATGGAATACCATGTTCATATGAAGACGGTGATTCAATAGATCAAAAATGTAATTTGTTAGAGTGTCCTATAAATTGTGATGGTTCGTGGAGTAAATGGAGTAATTGTGACCAAAATTGTTATTCTGGAACAGGTAATTATGGTACAACTAAACGCACATATAGTATTAAAACAGAAGCAAAGGATGGATATATAAAAAATATATTTACAACAGCAACAAGATGTGACCACCAAGATGGTGATATTGAAAAAGAAACTTGTAATACAGAACCGTGTGCTGTGGATTGTGAAGGAAAGTATAAAGGTTTTGGTGCTTGTAGTAATTGGTGTGATGGTGGTGTGCAACAAAATACATATCAAATAACTAGATATCCAAAACCAGGGTGGTTTGATGGTGTAGCTGTAAATGGCAAAGAATGTCCAAAACATATAATTAAATCTTGTAATACTACTGCTGTGTGTCCAAAATAATATAACTGTATATTATATGCTATTAATTATTATATTATTATTAATAATTATTATTAATTTAATGAATGTATATTTTAGAAAAGAAAAAATAATAGAAAATAATACCGGCTATGATACGAGCAATACTATTAAAGATTGTATTGTCAATTGGGACGAGGACTACGGCCCTTGTTCAGCTTCTTGTGGTGGTGGTACACAAGAATTAAAATTTGAAGTATTACAAGAACTAAGAAATGGATTATGGCATGGCAAATCCGTTGATGCTATTCAGTGTCCACCAACAGAAAAAAGACCTTGTAATGAACAACCGTGTCAGATCGATTGTGAAGGTCAGTGGGGCCCGTGGTCACTTTGTCAAAAAGATGATGGAACACCAGCAAAATGCGGAGGTGGTAAGCGTTCAAGAAGTTATAATATAACACAACCTGCTGTATCCGGATATATTGATGGCGTGTTGATACCAGGAACTGCTTGTCTTCATAAACATGACGATATACAAGAGGAAGATTGTAATGTTAAACCCTGTGCGGTTGATTGTGTTGGTGCTTGGGGTCCGTGGTCGCCTTGTAATAAAGATACAGGAGAAAAATTTAAAACATATAATATAACTACATATGCAAACAACGGATATATATATAATACAGATCAAGTAGAAGAAGAAGATAAAGCAGTTCAATGTATTCCTGCTAACGATGAAAAACAAAATAAAAAATGTAAAGTGGATTGTGAGTTTGAAGAGGGACAGTGGATTGTCAATAAGAATAATGGGACACAAACACGCAATCCTGTAATATCTGTATCTGCCAAAAATAAAGGAGAACCTTGTCCAAAATCAGAAACAAAAATTGCTAATGTTGATTGTCAAGGAAAATGGGAGGATAATGGAGAATGTGAAGATTATTGGAAAAAACAAAAATATACAATTACCCAAAATAAGTGGCACAATGGTAAGCAATGCCCTCATAATAATGGTGATGTTAAAACATTACGCCCTGGTATTCATACATGTAAAGCAGTATATAATAAGAGGTGTAATTGGGATACATGGTTTGGATGTGGGAGTTATCACCATTGGACTACTTATACCCCCAATGGTTTATAAATTATTAATAAATAAAAATTGAAACAATAAATAGATTATCTATTGTTTCAGATTAATATAAATATGGTTTCGAACCGGGACCAACGCTTCATTGAAATTGCTGCAAATGAAGCACGTCGTTCTTCCTGTTTGATGCGTCATGGCTGCGTAGCAGTATTAAATGGACGAATTGTTGGTCGTGGTTATAATAATTACCGATGCCATAGTAATGATGGATTTATTAAAAATACAATGACATGTCATGCAGAAATAGCTGCTCTTCGTCAAGTAAATAAAAAAAATAAAAATTTTAAAAAGGTTATTTTATACGTGGTGAGAGTTGATTCGAATGACCTATTAAAAGCCAGCGCTCCTTGTATTGATTGTATGAAGCAAATAAATTCACTGAATGTAAAAAGAATAATTCATAGTACTAATACTGGTTCTTTGGTAATACAGAAACCAAATGAATGCATCATAAAACATATAACTACCGGTAGACGTGTAATTATGGATATGTGACAGTTCATAAATTATTTAAAAAATAATAATATAAAATATAGAATGAGATTTATAGTTTTACACTTAATTTTTTCTTACTTTTTTTTAGTTTATTCATTAATACCAATGGGTTTACCTAATGGAAATAATAGAAAATATTATATAAATAAAAAAAATCGGGTTGATGATTTAAGATTGCTTACGCCTTCGAAAGTTAATTTCATAATTAAACATTGGGAAAATAATATAATACATACTAGTAAAGAAATTCCTATTGAAGATAAATATATTCTTGATAAAATCGATTTGATGAATGATTATATTAAAAATACTACAAGAAAAGATATGTATTTTGCCTGGATGCCCAAAAGTGTATATAAAGATGTTGTTTTTTTAGTAATATGTGATATTAATATGGAGGAAAATGCGTTCAACGTAAAATATATATTACATTCACCTTATTGGGAAGAGAAGCAAATAAAAAGTATTCATTTAAAATATGCATTAGAAGATTTAATAGAAGATATTGAAGATTTAAATCTAGACCTTACTTATTTATATGAAAATGATAAGAGATATAAGCTAGATTGGTGTAATTTATAATATATAAAATTGAAAAGAATTTCATATGTAATTTAATTATATATGAATATTGAAAATATTAAAAAACAATTGAACAAGCATGGGTGGTGTATTGTTCCAAATGTATTAACAAAAGATGAAATATACGAGGCAAAACAACTATTTTATGATTGGAAAAATTCAATTGAAAATCACGATTATTTACATAATACTATTAATCCGCATTGTATATATAAATATCACGAAGCTGGTCATCAAGAACACGCGTGGTATATTAGAACAATTCCAAAAGTAAAGGAAATATATAGTGGTTTATGGAATACAGATGAATTAGTAGTATCATTTGATGGTTCATGTTATGTGCCAAAGAATTGTAAAAAAAAGGGAGGAATATGGACACATACTGATCAGGCACCTATTAATAAAAAGTTATCATGTTACCAAGGATTTGTATCTTTAACAGATAATAAGGAACGAACATTAGTAGTGTATGATAAAACACATTTAGTTCATAGTAAATATTTTGAAATTAAAAATAATACAAGTAAAGATAATTGGCAATTAATTGATAAAAAGGATATAATTGAAGCAGAAAAATATAAAAGAGTTTTAAATGTTCCTGCTGGTGCTTTGGTGTTATGGGATTCAAGAACATTTCATCAAAACCAATATGGTTTACCTAATTCTGAAGAACGGATAGTTCAGTATGTGTGTTTCTTACCAAAAAATCATGAGAAAAATACCGAAAATATGCGATTAAAAAGAAGAAAATACTTTGAAAATAGGCGAACTACATCGCATTGGCCTTATCCCATAAAGGTAAATAGCCTACAACCACGAACATTTGGAGACAACACAAAAAACATAGACTATACAAGTCTTAGAAAAATCAATTTAGATAAATATATGAAGGATATCGAGCTAATTATATAATTGTTAAAAAGTGTGCCGATTTTTTAACATAAAAATTTCAAAAAAAAAACTTTTTCAAAAAAAAAATGAAAAAAAAAATGAAAATTGTAAAAATAAAATAAAAAACGTGTAAATTTCGTGCATCAGACGAGTATGTAGGGAAAACACATAAAATCACCTAAAACCTATGTAGGTATTTTATGGTGTGGCTAAAAAACGGCAAAAATATACTATTTTATTAAAAAACTTGGAGAGTTTTTTTTATCATTAATTAAGTAAAAATGGTAAAAAAAACTCTCCAAAACTCTCCAAAAAAATTCTACTGTGAAAAGTGTGATTATTATGCTAAGAGATTAAGCGATTTTAATAAACATTTACAGACCAAGAAGCATAATGATAAAAATGATAACAAAAACTCTCCATCCACCAACCAATACCATTGTCCGTGTGGAAAAAATTATAAATTTCAATCGGGTTACTGTAGACACAGAAAAGTATGTAAATATGATGATTCAGTAAAGTTGCAAAATATAGAAAAAGATGCCAAAGAAACAAAAAATATGATGGAAATAATGATGAAAGTATTAGATGAAAATCAACGTTTACAGCAACAAATAACTGAAATGATACCAAAGATAGGAAATAATAATAATAATAAGATTATTAATATTCAAATGTTTTTAAATGAAAAATGTGGCGATGCAATGTCTATACAGAATTTTGCAAAACAATTGATGATTACTATGGATGATTTATCTAAGGATAAGAAGGATTGTATATCAAATGTAGTATTGAAAAATTTAGAACCATTAGCGTTAACTGAACGACCTTTTCATCATATTAAGAATAAAGAATGGTATATAAAAGATGAAGTAGAGGGATGGAAAGAGAATAGTGGAATTAATGTAATAAAAAATGCAGAATATGGAATACAGAAAAATTGGTGTGCTGAGTTTGAAAAACAATATCCAAATTGGATGGATGATGATGCGTTGAGAGAAAAATACATAGAAATAGCAGGTTCTACAACGCGTGATTTAGATGAAAAGGTAAAATTTAAGTTATTGAGAGAATTAGGTAAACAAGTTAAATTAACACAAAATGATATTATATCATTATAGTTTATATGGCATATTCAATTAGTAAAAAAACCAAATCTCCGGATATGAATGATTTAATAGATGAGTTTGAGTCGCCAGTAGAGTATGATTTTCCATCACCTCCAAAAACTAAACCTAAAATTGTAAAAAAAAAATATGCATCAACTATTGATATAAATGATATTAATAAAATTGCAAGAAAATTAGGTCTAAATCAGTTAAGTCTTGGTGAAATAAAACAATTAGAAAAATATGTTGATGAACAAAGATTATTAAATAATATAGAATACAGTGTTGCGTTAGATTTTTTATTGAAAAATATAAAAAGCACTAGATCATTAACTAGTGCTATAATTGATACTAAAATAAAGTTAAGCAATTTGAAATCTAAATTACGTAAAGGTAAAGGTACGAAACGAAGAAGAAAAGCACGTAATAAAAAAACAATGAAAGGAAAGAAAAAACCACGGAAAAAAACATACAGAAGAAAAAGAAAGTAAGTTATTTCATTTCAATACCTTTATAGATTTTATCTATTTGTTTCGAATTTAATCTCTCTGATGGTGTAGGTTCGAGTGCATTGAATTCATTTAAATATGAATTATCATTATTTTTAATACAAACACCTAATTCTTCACTATATGTCATTCCATCTTCGCAACAAAAGTTATTTTTACAATCGGTATTCATATAAGCTTGATATATATTCATACTAGGTTTATCGTTTACCGGCTCTACATTGGTTTTATCAACGTCTATGTTAGCATTATCAGAATCTACGTTATTGTTTTCTTTATATACTGCCGGTGTCAAAGGCGGAATAACAAAGTTGTATGGCTTAGGAGCATTTTCAGTATCTTTTTCTGTATATGAGATATTGGGATTAAAAGGTTCCTTGTAGTAAAATAATTTATATATAAAGAAAGCAACAATAGATAAACTTATTAAAATAAGTAACGAGTTCATTATATATTATTGTTAAATAAAACTTTTAGTTATATTATATTAAATACTATAATATAATACAATATATGATTAAAAGAATACAAAATTTAATTTTTATATTATTTCAAATACGGGATCAGAGAACACTTTATTATAGAGTTGCTACGGTTAATGGAGAACAAGGATGTATACAAGGAATTTTAAGTGAAAAAATGGCCAATAGATTTAAAGCAAAGCGTGGTAGTTGTAGCCAAATAGGATGTGTAACATATAAAGGTATAACGAGAATACCTTTTTGTTGCGAAGTGGAGGGATATTCTTGTAATGAATATATATAATGACTAGTATTCCGGAGAATTATGTTCCAAAAAATCTCTCTAAAAAATCAAAGTCATTAGCAATGAATGAATTAAAAAAATCACGTAGTTCATATAAAAAAGGGAAATATCATACAAGAAAAAAAATACCTGGTTTTAAGAATCGTAAAACAAGTTGGTCTAGTAAAGTAATCGAAATATATGATTTGGATAAAGAAAAGCCCATTAATATTGATGTGTTAGTGAAAAAAACTAAATGTACAAAGAAAGCTTTGAACAAAATAGTTAAGAAAGGAATGGGAGCATATTATTCATCTGGTTCAAGACCAAATCAGACAGCACAATCTTGGGGAAAAGCTAGATTATATAGCGCTATATCAGGTGGGCCAGCTTCAAAGAGTGATGGTCATATATTACGGGAAGGTTGTAGTAAAACAAGTAAGGCATTAAAATTGAGTAAAACATCCAAGATTCCAAATAAGAAAAAAATTAAGATAGGAGGAGGTAAACCAGTGATGAAAGAAAAAATTATTAAATTTGAAAAAAGTGATAAAAAAAGAACTACTAAAAAAGAACTACGAAAAAAGAACCTTATAGTAATCAACAGTTATATATAATTAACCAATAAAATAAAATCTAAAGTAACCGTGATGCATAATATTAACAGTTTCTTGTGTGGCATCTTTGTCATTGTAACCCTTTTTAATTAAATTATTGTAAATAGATTTTGAACGCATTAGACGGCCTACATAACCAAATGTCATTACAGCAAAGAGAGAAAATATCAGTAAATTAGTATTTATTTTTAAACCAAATGTGTTTTTGATGATTAACGCAATGATAGAATAAACAATAGTATGTAATATAATGCTATAAAACACCGCGATATTTAACAATTCGATGTATGTAAAACCAGGATCAATCGTTTTAAAATATAAATCGGTAAAGTAATTCATATAATATATAATAATAAAAAATTGAAAGATAAAATATAGAAACAATTGCTAGAATAAAAATGTCAAATTCAAAATCTAACTGCGTAATTTGTTTAGAAAATTCAAAAATATACGTAAGTTGTCCACACTGTGAAGAAGGAAATTATTGCAAGGAATGTATCAGAAAACTAGTAGATGAAAATAAATATGAAAATTGCTCCATTTGTAGACGTGAAGATTGGTATAAAGATGAAGTAAAAATACAAGGAATTATAAAAAAAAAGGTTGAACAAGATAAGATAAACAATTTATCTGATATGTTAGAAGAAAATGAAAGTAATCATTATGAAATTTTATCAGTTGAGAATATAATAAAAAGTATTATAACTATTCTATTTATATGTGCTTCAACATTAATGGGAAAGCTTATTATATTTGATATATGTAATTATAAAATAAGTAGCAATACTGATTACGAAGATTTGTATAAATTTATAATATCATTGTCAACAGGAATAGGGATATTTATAATTTTGTATATAACAAAATTATGTAGTTTACAACTACATAATTTTTGTAAAGAAAAAGAATGGTTTAATTGTTTTCATTTGGGTATATTAATAGTGTTACTAGGATTAACATCTTTGCTTGGTTATTTCATAATGTTTGAATTATTTGAATTAGAAAATAACTTCGCAGAAAATACTACTGGAAATGATATTATTACAATATTTATTTCATTTTTAACAGGATTATTAGTATATTTAATTATATTTATTATGATATTAATTAATAAGCTGATATTAGGCGATGATTGGTATGAATGTTGTTGTAATCCAATGATTATGTTACCAATAATTCTACTTTTGTTATTAGGAACATATCTTGGAAGAATTATTATTGATGGAACTGGTTTAACATTAAATGAAGATGAAAAAAATAAAGATAAAATTAATTTTGCCATATCATTTTTGATAGGAAATAGTTTAATTATTGGCCCTGTAATAATTTTGGCAATTTGTAGTAAATGTATTTATAAAATTAGAGAATTTCGAGAAGCCTGCATATATCAAGATAACAACGTTAATGGTGATGAAATGATATAAATTATAATAGTTTCATTATATCAATATTGAAATAAATGTATATTAAATTAATTATTATAACTAAAAAATAAATATAAGATGCTCTATTGAAATTGTGAAAAGCACTACATTCGTATAAATATTCACATAATTTAATATTTAAAAAGTAAATAAATGGCAAACCAAGTAAAAATGTTATATAAAAAAGTTCCTTTTTATATTTTTTCCACGTTTTATGAATAATATAAAAACTAATGGTGCAAATTAATGAATATTGAGCCGTTAATAATAATTTTGGCGAGTTTTCGTTAATTAATAAATTTTTACAGCCGTAGCAAATATACCATGTTGTTGAAAAACAATATATGAAAAACAAAATTAATAATATTGGAGTTGGTTTTATGGTTATAAATATAATAATGAACGAATAAACGTATATTATATAAGTAATTATTTCGTATATCAAACGCATATATAATTAAATAATATAATAAATAATGGCAGTAAGGATAATCATATTAATAGAATAATGATTATAATCTTCAATATCATTCCAATTGTGTTTGGTTCCCATAAGAATATCAAATATATCAATACCATAATTAGAATAAATATCTAGATGATGATCGCGATGAACACTGGGTTCAAGATAAGTATAGTTTATAATATGGAAAGATGCGTAGAATATACCCCAAAAAAGAAACATTCTCCAATCCATCATATTGTAGAGAGAACCAGCCATAACACCAATAGCACCTTGCATAAAGAAGTTATTAATACCTTCTAGTAATTGATTATTTGTTTGTTTATTTATATCTGAATTATGGTGTGTAATATGATGAAAATCAAGAAACCATGTAAAATTTCGAATACAACTATCAAGCACTGGTATATTTTTGTAAATTACAGGGTAATTATCATACATCTTAGTATAATGAATGTGGTGAGAAATCATATGTATAAAATAACCAGCAAAAGCAATGTAGCAAAATGAAAGCAACATAGTAATAAAACTCCTTTTATTGGAAGGTTTACAAGAAAGAAAATAGATAGATATAACAGTAATAATGTAGAATGGATAATTAATTAAAATGTGATTTTTAAGGACTTCACTTTGTTCTTTAAAACTGATTTGATAAATTTTTTTTTTATACTTTTTAATTTTTTTAACTTGTATACCTTTTTTTTTAGTATACTTTGACATAATAATATATTACGTTTTTTTTTTAAGAATAAATACATATAAATATATATGTTCATTTCAAAGAATTCAAAAGTAAAAATAATAGATATATTGGAATTATTATGTAAAAAAACAGGAATATCTAATCATTCATTAGGTGTTATGATTCGCAGTTATCATTTTGGGATGCCCTGTGCTTTTATGTTTACAGTATTACTATGTAATCATTTAATTGCATATATCTCGGTAATATATTATTCATTAATATTGATTAGTTATATAATATTTCAGGGGTGTTTTGTAAGTATGTTAGAAAACAGATTATGTAATGATAAATTTAATATAGTAGATCCATTTTTAGAGTTAAATAGCGTAGATGTAAATTATAATTCAAGAAAAATAGTAACAACATATATAGCAGTTTGTTATACAATGGTTTTTTATGGTATATATTATTTTAGATTTTACTATCTGGAATCTTAACAGACAAATTATTGGTTAAATAACCAAGAATACTGGCTCCCCAAACTATCCACATACATTTAATATTATATGATGATAGTGATAGTGTATATCGCAATGCTTCACAATGAGGAGCATTAGTTAGTAGTATAGATTCTAGAAATCCAATAAAACCTGCGGGTGTACAAAACTTAACATATGCCCATGGTACAGCGTAATGAATTACTATCCACACAAAAGGTCCAACTAGTATAATACGTTTCATTAATTAATTATTATTAATAATTAATAAATAAATCAATTTTTTATTTAATTATTTTTCTAGATTTTCTACGTCTAGATTTTCTACGTCTAGATTTTCCACGTTTAGATTTTCCACGTTTAGATTTTCCACGTTTCGATTTACTACTTTTCTTACCAGCACGAACTAATTCTCTGTAATAAGACATATCGCTTGTAGATAATTTATTTTTGATTATATCTTGTAATTTTGATACTTTTTTAGTTTTACTTTTTAGTTTTATAGGTGTAATACTAAATTTATCACGTGGATATATGAAGTCGTATATTTCATCTTTAAATTCACCTTCTAGTATTTTTCCTTCAATTCTAAAGAATCCACTAGGATAATTTTTGATATTTATATCAAAAGTATCGTCGTGATTTGGCGAATCAAATGCCCCATCGAGTTCTTCAAAACCTTCTAACCATTCAGTATCGTTATTTTGCATACCTAAAACCTCTATTTTGAAACTTTGTTTTGCAACAAACTTGTCAATTCTCTCCTCAACCAATTTTTGTTGTTGTTCAGTTCCCGATAAATATTTAACAAATAGGATAGTTCCTTCTTTAAAAGTGGGACCCTGAACCCATATATTTTCTGAAATACCAGTAAAATTTTTAATATTATCTGGTTTAATAGTAGAGCTCATAGTATATAATAATATTATTTCATCAAATCAAATGTTTTTACATATTCGATTAGTGGTTTACGTTTAATAGACATCTTGGGTGTTAAAAAAGTCTCCATTTTTTCTGGATTAATGACTACTACGTGTTTAATTTTCATATATGTACTCAGGTCTTCATTAATTAATTTTAATATTTCATTTGATACTTCCATATCAGTAATAAGGGTATTATAATCTCTATTCTCTCCATAAATTACAAAGTTAGATTTTAAAAATTTACGAATAGTGTTTTCAATACGTGCTACATTCACGAATTTACCATTGCTTAGTTTGTAATTTTCACTAATGCGTCCATCAAAGAAGAGAAAGCCATCTTCTATTTTTCCACTATCTCCTGTTTTATACCATAGTTTGTTATCTTTTTTAAAAATACTTTTATTAGTTGCTTCTTCATTGTTCCAGTATCCTTGCATAACATTAGGACCAGATACGCATATTTCACCGTTTACAATTTCTACTTCCACATTTTTAAGAATTTTACCAATAGAATCTGTATTTCTAGGCTCAATGTGATGATTAACCGATACCATTGGTGCAGTTTCAGTACATCCATAACCTTCACATATTTGGATTCCATTATCAATATAAAATTGTTTAGTATAACTGTCTAATTTTGCACCACCAACAAATACAATATTTAAATTATTGCCAAATAGATTATTAATAATATATGGTAAAACTTTTTTAATAATAGGTATATCAAATATTTCAACGCGTTTTTTGATAGTTTCTAATACTTTTGGAACAATATATAACGATTTTGGCTTGACTTCGTTAGCCTCAGTTATGAATTCATTTATATTAGAACCAATAAATGTTTTATTATCAAACATTAAGTTGTAATATAGCTCACAAGTTAAACTATAAATATGTGCCCACGGAAGAATATTCAAACTATCGTAGTTTTTTAATTCACTAAAGCGGTGATTTATAGAATCTAAGTTAGATAATATATTTTCGTGAGAAACAATGACTCCCTTTGGATTTCCAGTGGTTCCTGACGTATAAATCAAGGTAGCAATATCATTTTGTGTTTCAATATTAATATTAGTATCATTATTATAACTACTAAGTGAGTTTGTTATGATTTCCGTGTCCATATTATTAGTATAAATGAATTTTTTCAGGGGAGAAGAATCGATTTCTGTATACTTGTTTATGGAATCTGTTATTAATAATTTTGGTTGGCAATCATCAACAATATGATTACAATAATTGAATGATTGATTATGATACATTGGAACCCATATACCCCCAACTGAATAACATGCCATATTCCACGCAACCCATTCAATAGAGTTATTGCCCTTATATACAACACGATCTCCATTAGAAATTCCATACTGTTTTAGTGTATATATACCATCATTAATCATATTATTTAGTTGTTGCCTAGACGTATTTTTCCAGACATTTTTTTCTTTATGACCCAATATATTGAATTTACTATCTTTTTCAAGTGTTTTTAAAAAAGATTTGGCAAGATTTCTTGATGTAGCCATAATAGATACTGTAATAACATATATTTATATATTATTTAAAATGATATAATTACCAATATATAAAATGTATAGACTATTGTTTAATGTGGTTAAAAAGAGAATTCCTAGAATCTCTCCAACAGAGATGATTGCATTACAAAGTGGAAATACATCAGTAGATAGAAATATATTGAAAGGTGAAATAGAATATCCAGAGAAAAAATCATATACAAATAAATTTCCTGAAAAAGAATTACAAGGTTTGCTTGAAATGTATAATGAAAAAAAAATATATCCAAATGATAATGAGAATAATATTATTGATTATTTGGCCAAACGTAAGTATTTTAGTTTTTTAATAGATGAAAAATACGGAGGAATCAAATTATCTGTAAATGAGCTATCAAATATATTAACTAAGATTACCAGCGTAGATCCTGGGTTGGGTGTGGTAACAATGGTTCCCAATTCATTAGGGCCAGGGGAGTTGCTGATAAAGTATGGAACCGAACAGCAGAAGGATAAGTATTTACCTGGCTTAGTAAATGGTGATTATATTCCTTGTTTTGGGTTAACAGGGCCTGATAATGGGTCTGATGCCACAGGAAGTATTGATGAGGGTGAAGTATTTGAAGAAGATGGCAAATTAAAGATAAAAGTTTCTTTAAATAAGAGGTATATTACATTGGCTCCGGTATCCAATCTTATGGGAATTGCATTTAATTTAAAAGACCCAGATAATTTATTGAATAAATCAGGAATAACCGTGGCATTAGTGGAGAGAAATCATAAAGATTTACAACAAAATACGTATCATAACCCACTAGATGTGGGATTTCCTAATGGAACAATTAAAGGAACTATCGTAT
>CEQN01212053.1_pt1 | contig 29409 bp, 24 predicted proteins | sample 427011 | NCBI WGS metagenome assembly CEQN01 (sample SAMEA2621277, study PRJEB7988) | marine metagenome | biome: marine biome (ENVO:00000447); feature: deep chlorophyll maximum layer (ENVO:xxxxxxxx); material: "saline water (ENVO:00002010), including plankton (ENVO:xxxxxxxx)" | depth 120 m
GCTGGTAGCCATAGCTTAAAGGCATGGGGAATCCGTCTTGGAGTTCACAAGGACGACCACGGGGCTACTGAGGATTGGTCTACTTGGTCACAGGAGATGCAGGATTATTGCGAACAAGACGTTAAAGTCACAAGCGCTCTCTATGCTCACTTAATGTCTAAGGCTCCCAGCAAAAAGATGCTTCTTATCGAGCATGAGTTCGCCTTAGCCATTCAGAAGCAGGTCCACAACGGCTTTCCTTTTGACGAGGACAAGGCGAAAGACCTAGCCGCTACGCTTATGAAGCGCCGAGTAGAGCTTGAGGCTGAGCTACAGGAGCTTTTTGAGCCTACTGTAGTTCAGACAAAGTCTCCTATATGGAAGACACATGACGGCTCTATTTGGAAAACTAAGAAGAGCGCGGTTGAGGCGGGGCATAAAGCTACTGAGGTTTTTAAGGAAGGGTTCAAGACGAAGTCCATACCCTTCAACCCCGGCAGCAGAGACCAGATTGCCGAGCGCTTAATGAGGGACGGATGGAAACCAGCAGCTTACGAGGGTAAGCGACCGGAGATTAACGAGGTTGTCCTAAAGGAAATTGGGACTCCCGCCGCTGACAAGCTATTAGAATACCTGCTTGTGCAGAAACGTCTTGGCGCACTGGCTGAAGGTAAGAACGCTTGGATGGGCATGGTTAAGGACGGTCGTATACACGGTAACGTCAATACCCACGGCACTTACTCTGGGCGCTGCTCTCACTCCAAGCCAAACCTAGCCCAGATACCCGCAACCCGCGCTCCTTATGGAGCCGAGTGCCGTGAGTTATTCAAGGCCCCTGACGGCAAGGTGCTTGTAGGAGCTGACGCTTCTGGAATCGAGCTGCGAGTATTAGCTCACTACCTCGCCCAATGGGACAAAGGGAGTTACGCCAAGACCATTGTTGAGGGTGACATCCATACCGCTAACCAAGAGGCGGCGGGTCTGAGCACAAGAGACGAAAGTAAAAAATTCATCTATATGTGGTTGTATGGTGCTGGTAATAAGGCACTTGGGGAGATTGTGGATGGAGGGGAGCGCGAGGGGAAGGCTCTTAAGGAGCAGTTCCTTCGCAAGATACCAGCCGTCAGGACGCTCATGGAGACTGTGGAGCGCAAGGTTACTACCAGTGGGACTCTGACCGGGCTTGATGGTCGCATCCTTCCTGCTCGAAAGGCTTTTTCCGCCTTGAACCTTCTTTGCCAGTCGGCGGCTGCGGTCATCATGAAGCAAGCCCTAAATGAGTTTGCGAAGGTAGCATACGGTTATGAGATGCATTGCAACGTCCACGATGAGGTTCAGTTCTCATGCGACCCTGACAAAGCAGATGAGCTTGGGCAGTTGTTTGTGGACAGCATAAAGAAAGCCGGGGAGACACTAGGAGTTAGGTGCCCTCTGGATGGCGAATACAACATAGGCTCCAACTGGAAAGAGACACACTAATGGAAGACACACTACTAGTAGTTGATGGGGATATGCTGGCCTATCGGGCCGCGTTCGCCAGTGAGTATGAGACTAAATGGGACGACGACCACTGGACCCTCATGTCCTCTGAGACTGAGATGAAGGCAGAGGTGGACAGGTTCTTTGACAACCTAAGCAAGACGTTAAGGTCGGACAACATCCTACCAGTATTCTCTCCAAGGGAGAATTTTCGTTTAGAATTCTTCCCTGAGTATAAAGCTAACCGAAGAGATAAAAGAAAGCCTCTAGGTCTTCGCTGGTTAGTTGAATGGATAAAGGGAAACTACAACGGAATCACAGCCGAGAACATGGAAGCGGACGACCTAATAGGAATCCTATGCACAAGAAACCCTACAAATACGGTAGCGGTTTCTGGGGACAAGGACTTCGGGACTCTCCCTATTGCTTGGTATAACCCCCTGAAGGACACCAAGAAGATGAGCAGTCCTCAAGACGCTGCTGACTTCCACCTAGTCCAGACACTAGCCGGGGACGCTGCTGACGGTTATATGGGTGTCAAGGGCATCGGGGAGGTGACGGCTAGGAAGCTCATGGACAAGAAGGGCTACACATGGGAGACCGTGGTGGGAGCGTATGAAAAAGCGGGGATGTCTGAAGATGACGCTCTGATTACAGCTCGACTCGCTTATATACTACAAGACAAGGACTATAACGAATCCACCAAAGAAATTAAGCTATGGACTCCCCCTTCAAGATAAACGACCCAAAAGGACAAGCCGGGGCAAAAAAAGCTCCTATGCACCTTTTGCCGCCCCGCGCTTTAGAAGAAGCTGCTTGGGCACACAAGCTAGGAGCTGACAAGTATGGGGCCTATAACTGGAGGGACACCGGAGTATGCGCTACTACCTATATAAGCGCCATAATGCGCCACCTGAACGCATGGAGAGATGGGGAAGATGATGACCCTGAGTCTGGAAAAAGCCACTTAGCTCACGTAATATGCTCAGCTAACATTCTTCTGGACGCATCTCATTGCGATACGCTACAGGACGACAGGCATAAACAACCAGTTAAGATAAGGTATATATGACACAGGAAAACATTTTTCCGCCAGTTCCGCGAGAATTGCTCAGAGCTTTAGAGGAAGCCTTTCCTATGAAAGACCACGGACCCGGAGAGTCTCTACGCGAGTTAGACTACCACTTCGGGCAAAGGTCTGTTATAAGGTTTCTTTCCAACAAACTAGAAGAGCAAGTGGAAAACTCATTAACCTCAATAATCAATAACTGATATGTGTTTCGGAAGTAGACCCAAACCACCCCCAGTCCAGCCAGTTCCGGTTCCCCTTCCTCCCCCGGAGAAGAAGGTGAAGAAGGTTGAAAACGCCGCCCTCGAAAAACGCAGGGCTAACCGTAGACAAGGAGGGATGCGAGCTTTGGCTATTAACCGGACTCGGCCTAATATCGGTGCTCAAGGCGCTGGCGCAAGAGCAGTTTAGAAAATAAAATCTCATGAAAGTATACGGAAAAACATTTACCAACCCCTCGTCAGGCTCTAGCACAGCCGTCGATTGGAACGGTGGCACAGGGATGTTCGCTATTCAGGGAACCTTCCCTGTTGGCTGTTCAATCAAGCTTCAGCATAAAATAGGCGAAGGAGCAGGTTCAGTATGGCAGGACGTTGGCGCAGCCGCTACCCTTACGGCAAGCGGAGCTACCTTGTTCACTACCTCCTCCGTCGAGTTGCAGGTGGTCAACTCGTCTCACACTCCCACTGTTACCGTGTCGGTATTGCCTGTTTACGATAACAAAGCACTCTAATGCCTAAAACCGCTGGCCTTACCAAGTCGCTAACCCGTGGGGTGACGCAGGACCTTTTTAAGAGTCCCCCAGTAACCGCTTCGTGGAGTAACACCTACTCCATCGAAACGGATGGGTCTGACGATTACGTTAGCTGTGATACTAATACGGACATTAACTTCATCCACAACGGAGCGTCCTTAGCTTACTGGGTTAATTTTGATTCCGCCATGTCACTTCATGGGATTGGCGTATCCACTTCCAGCAAGTCGTTCTACATGGGTATCTACTCTTTGGGTTACACGTATGCAGGGGTACCAAATGGCGGAGCATCTTACGGAGCTATTAGTCCGGGACTCTCTACCGGGGAGTGGAACCACCTTGCTTTGACTGTTGCATCTGGAGGCACCATAAAAACATACGCTAACGGCGCATTGATTTCTACAAATACCTATACGCCAGACGCTTCAAAATCTCCGCCATCTAACTTCTTCCTCGGCGGGATGAACTCCCACGCTACGGGCGGCATTACGTTGAATAATACCATTGACGGGCATGTTGATGAGGTGGGCATCTGGACTGAGGAATTGGATGCTGATGCAATAACCGCGATTTATAATTCAGGAGCACCTACCGATTTGACTGTTGACGCAGGAAATTACGATAACTCTGACACGCTGTGGGCTTACTGGCGTTGCGGAGATAATGACGGAGGAAGTGGAAGCACAATTACCGACCAAGGTAGCGGAAGTAATGATGGCACCCTTGTCGGTGGGACCGCATTTACGGAAGACGTACCTAGTTAAATTATGAGTAGGACATTCGTTATACTAGACGCCTCTGAGGTTGAGGACATAAACTTTGATGAAGTTATCGAAGGACAAGCTGACCAACTGAGGTATTCCCTCGATGGGCTTAAAACCTTCGTGAAGTTCGATGGCGATACTCCAGATTTTTTAGAGGGAAAAGACACACTGACTCACGCTGAAATTCTCGAAGAACTTAGCGGCCCTTATTGGACTACCCCTCCTGACCCATTACCATGAACCCTAAATCAGCGGAAGCTCAATACATCTCTTTGGAGAGCGACAGGCATCCTTTCCTGAATAGGGCAAGAGATGCCTCAAAACTTACTCTTCCTTATTTGATGCCCGAAGATGGGCACAATGCACATACAAGGCTTGATACGCCCTTTCAAGGGGTAGGAGCAAGAGGGGTTAACAACCTAGCATCAAAGCTTTTACTGGCTCTTTTAGCTCCTAACGCTCCCTTCTTTCGCCTCAACTTTGACCAGCACGTACTTAGGCAAGAAGGAGCAACGGAAGACATCATCGGAGAAATGGAGTCTGCTCTTCAGAAAGTAGAAGAGTCCGTAATGGAAGAGGTAAGCCGTCAGTCTTACCGAGTAGGAATACACGAAGCGCTAAAGCACCTCATCGTAACGGGCAATTCTTTGCTGTATTTACCGGAAGAAGGAGGTCTCAGAATTTTCCACCTAGACAGGTATGTTGTTAAAAGAGACCCGATGGGTAATCCTCTTAAGATTATTACAAAAGAAACTCTTTCTTATGACACACTCAGTGATGAACTTAAAGCCGCCGCTAGTGTTGAAGAAGGAGCTAGTCCCGACAAAGACTGCGAACTATTTACTTCCGTGTGTTTGTATGGGGATGACTGGGTTGTTCACCAAGAAATAAAAGGGACTATTGTAGAAGGCTCTGAAGGAACATTTAAAAAAGACAAATCTCCTTATATTCCTCTGCGCTTTTCTAAAATTGACGGAGAAGACTATGGAAGGGGATATGTAGAGGAATACCTTGGAGACCTTATTAGCCTTGAAAAGCTTACTCAGGCTATTGTCGAAGGCTCCGCTGCGGCGGCAAAGGTGTTGTTTTTGGTCAACCCTAATGGGACGACCAGAGCGAAGACATTGGCTGAAAGTCCTAACGGGGCTATTACTCAAGGTAATGCAGCCGATGTCTCTGTTCTTCAGTTGGACAAGTTCAACGATTTTCGCATCGCAGGTGAAACTATTAGCGCCATTAAAGACAGGCTAGGTCACGCCTTTCTGCTTACTTCTGGCGTGGTAAGAAACGCTGAACGAGTTACCGCCGAAGAGATTAGAATGGTTACTATGGAGCTTGAGTCCGCTCTTGGCGGTCTTTATTCCTTACTCAGTAACGAGCTTCAGCTACCTATGGTAAATCGCGTCATGGACGTTATGGGTAAAAAGAAGCAACTACCTAAGTTACCCAAAGACCTAGTCACTCCAGTTATTATTACTGGTATCGAAGCGCTTGGCCGAGGTAATGACCTACAAAAGCTGGACCTGTTCCTCGCGGGGGCGGCTCAAGTTGTTGGTCCGCAAGCGATTCAACAATACGTCAACGTAGAAGAATACTTTAAGAGGAGAGCTACCAGTCTTGGAATCAAGACTCAAGGGCTAGTTAAAACACAAGAAGAAATACAACAAGAAATGCAACAAGCGCAAATGATGTCTATGGCTGAAAAAGTAGCTCCACAAGGAGCAGCGGCTATGGGTAACATTACGCGAGATGCTATGGCTCCCTCTGAAGAAGAGGAAGCCGCAGTAGAACAGTAATCCACTATGGCGGACACATACGAAATCAACGACAAAGCTCCAGAAGAGGACATCTCTCTTGAAGAACAAGCAGCAAACCTTCCAGATGAGGAAGACAACGGGGACCGCCCAGATTGGTTGCCCGAAAAATTTAAGTCGCCAGAAGACTTGGCAGCGGCTTACCAAAACCTTGAATCAAAACTTGGTTCAGATACGGATTCTGGCGAAACAGAAGACCTCCCACCAACAGAAGCTCCTGATGAAAGCGAAAGCTCTCAAACGGAAACCATCCTAGCCGCTTCAGATGAATGGCAGGAAAAAGGCGAGCTAAGTGTCGATACTTACAAATCTCTTGCTGACGCTGGATTAAGTAAAGAGTTGGTTGATTCTTATATTCAGGGTCAACAAGCTTTGCAGTCTTCCGAAGAAGATGCCCTTATGGACATTGTTGGAGGACGAGAAGCTTACACGACTGTTTCTGAGTGGGCGGCTGAATCCCTTTCCGAAAGCCAGCTAGATGCCTACAACAAAGCGGTGTCGTCTGGAACAACAGAGCAAGCTAAGCTAGCTGTTGATTGGCTTAAATCCAAGCACGATGCCGCTAACGGCACGAACCCAGCCCTAATACAAGGGAGGACTCAAGGGTCTAGTAATAAACCTTTCGAGAGTCGCGCACAAATTCTTGAAGCGATGGCTCTACGAGACGCAAATGGTAACAAGAAATACGAACTCGATTCGGCTTATCGCGCTGAAGTCGAGCGCCGACTGGCAATCTCCAATATATAATAACATGAAGAAATTCCTCATCCTATTCATCGCAGTCCTGAGTGTAGCTCTTACTTCTTGCGCTGTTTCTACCCCTTGGGGTGGAGTTAGCGTCGAACCAGCAGGGAGCCTCGACATTAACGTAAACTAGTCATGGCCGAAGCACTTACATGGCTTAATGAGAACAAAGGCGAAGTCATTGGTATCCTTACGGGTATAGTGACTGTCGCCAGTCTTGTTGCCACAATGACTCCCAACGAAAGCGATAACAAATGGGTGGCTCGCGCAGCTAAAGTAGTAAGCTGGCTCGCCTTGAACATCGGAAAGGCTAAGAGCAAATGAGTGGTTATTCTAGACTAGCAATTAGACGCCCTAAAAAGGGTAAGAAGAAGAAAAAGAAGTAATGGTTAAACTGGTTGTCAGTTTATTGATTCAGTTCCCTAAGCTGGCCGATTTGTTTTTCAAGGTCAGGGATGAATACTTTAAGGCGTATAAAGCTCGCCGCCATAAGCGTAACGATAAGTTTATCAATCGTTGGGTGCACGACGACGATTAAGAAAAGTGAAATTCCTTTCTTTATTCAAGAGCTGGAAAAGCATTCTTTCTCGCCTGAAGAAAAAGAAACCATCGGAGAGCTCCTCCGGTATGCCAACGAGCTTGAAGCCCGATGACGTAATAGGTATTTGCGTAGGGCATTCCAGACCGAATGACGCTGGTGCGCTTAGCGTATCCGGGGTAAACGAATGGCTATACAACGTAAGAGTAGCCGCACTATTAAAACAGCACCTGAATGACGCTGGTATTTCTTCGCTAATATACGATGAATACGAAGGCTCAACCTATGGCAGCGCCATGCGTTGGGTTTCTCAGCAGATGAGCGCGGACGGAGTTACAGTCGCAATAGAGCTTCATTTTAATTCAGCGTCTCCCTCTGCAAGCGGCTGCGAGATGCTTTACTATCATAGGTCGACGGAAGGGAAGCGATTAGCTTCTAATCTACAGACTTCAGTAATAGTCGAATACAACACCAAAAACAGAGGCATAAAGCCTATGCAAAAATTTTCGCGGGGCGGGGGATTCTTGGTAAAGACCAAGTGCCCTGCCGTTATATGTGAGCCTTTCTTTGGCTCAAATGAACGAGAATGGAGTATGTTCTCCTCCTCCCGCAACCTACTGGCTGAAACATACGCTAGAGGTATTAAGAATTTCCTGTCGAAAAGTAACGACTTAGTAGCCTAAGCGCCCGAAAGGATAACGCTTGAGAGTGAACAACGAGAAAAGAACGACTTGAAACCGTAATTCAATTCAACCCCTTATTTTAAGAAAGGACTATAAACAATGGCTGATGGCGTAATCGTACCCTCACGTCTTGGTGCAAACCTTGATGTGAAGTCAACTTGGGCGGAACAAAACGCCCTGTTCCTGAAGGTGTTCGCAAACGAGGTCTTGACGACCTTCGAAGAGTCGAACGTGATGAAGGACCTCCACACCATTCGGACTATTTCGAGTGGTAAGACAGCCCAATTCCCCGTGATTGGGACCGCGCTCGCTAGGTATCACACCCCCGGTGAAGATGTATTTGAGGAAACCAGTACCGTTGACGGTATGGTTGGTTATTCACGTGCAATCAAACACACCGAGAAGACTATTCATGTCGATGATGTGCTTCTGGCGGCTACTTCCATCGCTAACATCGATGAGCTTAAGAACCACTACGAAGTGAGGTCCATTTATGCGGCTGAGCTTGGTCGTGCTCTTGCTAAGCGCTTCGATATTGCGACCTTGAAGACTCTAATTGCTGCATCGTATTCTGCTGCCAATATCCCCGGAATCACTCCGGCTGGTACGCACCTCGATGCTACTGACAACGTAACGGGCGCTTATACTGCTACTGCGGCTCAGATTGTAGAGTTGTTTGGTAAAATCGCACAGACGTTTGACCAAAACGACATCCCGAAAGAGGGTCGTTTTGTCATCGTTTCTCCGGTTGATTACTACACTCTTCTTGGCGCAGATACCGTGGCGATTAACCGCGACTTCGGTCCCGGCGGTAACGTAGCTACAGGGTCGCTTCCAATGATTCACGGTCTTCCAATCGTGGTCAGTAATCACCTTGAAGACATTCGGGGTGTTAACGAAGCTGGTCAGAACCAAAACGACGACCGCACCGAGAACGATGTGTTCGGAGGTAGCGGAAATGGCTATAACGCTGACCTCACTAACGTGAAGATGATTGCTGGACACAAGTCCGCTATCGGAACTGTTAAGCTGATGGACCTCGCTGTGGAGTCCGAGTACTCAATGCAGAAACAAGCCACGCTCATGCTGGCTAAGTATGCAATGGGTCACGGAGTCCTGCGGCCTGAAGCTGCTATTCTGGTTGACGAATAATCAACCTCATAACCCTTGAGGGGGTCTTCGTAGTATATTCTGCGGAGGCCCCCTTTTTTTCTTATGGCTGCAAAAAAACGAGCGAATCTCAGGATTGAGCATAAGTCTAAAACAGGCGGGCTTAACCAAAAAGGGCGTGATTATTATAATCGTAAAACGGGTTCTAACCTTAAAGCGCCTGTTACGTCAAAGAACCCCAAAGGGAAACAGGCAGCTAGGAAACGGTCTTTTTGTGCGCGAATGAAAGGCGTAAAAGGCCCAATGAAAAAGAACGGCAAACCTACAAGAAAAGCACTCGCTTTAAGAAAGTGGAGGTGCGGATAAAATATGGCTCTTACTACAGAACTCGAAAGCGTAAACCAAATGCTTGGGCATATTGGTGAAGCACCAGTAAACTCCTTAGCTGACACAGCAGCTCTTCCTATTTCGGGAAGTATTGCTTTGACCACTCTACGCGAAATCGCAAAAGAAGTTCAAACTGAGGAATGGCATTTTAACACAGTCAAAGACCACGAAATCGAACCCAATGGAGACAGTAAAATCCCGCTCCCCGCAAACACGCTTTTTGTAGACGCTGTAAACGCCAGTAATGACTATGTTCAAAGAGGTCTCTTTCTTTATAATAGAAAAGATAAAACTTTTACGTTCACCTCTTCCGTAAAGCTAGACCTTACCGAGCAACTAGTCTGGGATGACCTTCCAGAACCCGCTAGACGCTACATTACTCTTAGAGCTTCTCGCGTTTTCCAAGGACGCATTGTGGGCAGTCGTGAACTTGAATCACTTATTGCTGTAGACGAGATGCAAGCACGCGCTCGCCTCCAAGAATTGGACTCTCAATCTTCTGACCGCACTATTTTTGACAGCCTTGATGTTAACTATAGACTTGGAGTTAACCGTGAATTTAATGTGAGAGTTTGATATGCCCTTAATTAACACTTCCCTAACCAATCTCATTCAAGGTGTTTCGCAGCAACCAGATGCAGTGCGTTTTACTGGGCAGTGTGAGGAACAAGAAAACGCTTTATCTAGCGTTGTAGATGGGTTGCAGAAGCGACCAGCCACTCAGCATATAGCTACTATATTGACTGACGCAGCTCTAGACTCTGACGCAAAAGTTCACTTTATAGAAAGAGACGATGTTGAGAGGTATGTTGTTATTATTCAGGGCATTTCATCCAACACCGCAAAGACTGTCCAAGCTTACAATCTAGAAACCGGAGCAGCGGCTACCATTTCCCAGCGTTATCGTGGGGTAATAGCCACTCCTGACGAAGCGTCCTCTTCTTCCCGATTAAGAGCTGACGGCTTTTATAATTACACAGCCACATTGACGCAAGAACCTCCTGTTTCTTTTACGGCGACAACTAACGGCATAGACGAGTATGTTCGTGTTGTAGACGGCGCTAATATAAGCGAAGAAAAATACGAGCTGTTGGAAATCGATAAGTCTGCTAAGACCGTTAAGTTTAAAGTAGCGGACCCTAACTTCGCTCTAAAAGGGGATTCTACTGGTGAGCTTCAAAATACTATTGATTACTACATCATAGGGGGAACAGCTCCGCTAGAAGTTGACTACCTTAAAAGCAAAAGCGACGGCACGAACACCAACGCCAGAAAAGACATAAAGACCCTAACCACCGGGGACTTTACTTATATAGTAAATACAGAAGCTATTGTGGCTAAAGACACTACAAAAAGCGGTAGTTTGAACAGCAACGCTTTAGTGTTTATCAAGCAAGGAGACTACGAAAAGAAATTCGGAGTTAAGGTGGAGCACAGCTCTAATGTCTATGAAAACTGGGTTTACTCAGGTGCCTCTCAAGCTAACGATGGAGAAGACCCTCCCACGTTTTATAACACAGCAAAAAACGCGCAATCTGACTACATACTAGAAACTCTTTTTTCAAAAGCTGATAACACAGTAAAAGACGCATTAGGCACCGTAAATGTGGCTCCTACTGCGCCTTTTGAGAATAGAGGTATTTTAAAGGATACATCTGGTAGCCTTTCTCAATCTGCAAGCCCGTTTAAGGATGGTTGCAGGTTGCTGTCTCCCATGCTTGGCGAGATAAGGGGCGCTTCGGGTAACTTTACAATTTATCCTGTAGACAGCATAGGAGGAGAAGGAATAGGGGTAGCGCATAAAGCGGTAACCTCTATTACGGACCTACCCAGCGTTGCTCCGCATAGATTCAAAATTGAAGTAAGAGGCGATATCGAAGAAAATACAGACGACCGTTACGTTAAGTTTTTGGTTTCGGGGTCTGATGACGAAACCGCAGCAGAGACGCTTGGGCAGGGTAGTTGGATTGAGTGTGCGGGAGACAATATAGAAAACAGATTAGATGTTACCACTATGCCTCTTATTCTTAAGAGCACAGGAGTGGATACATTTGAAGTCAACCATATGCCTTTAGACCCGCTGTTGGCGGGGGACGCAAACACCAACCCTGACCCTTCTTTTGTGGGTTCTACTATAGGGGGAGTATTTCAGTTTAAGGGAAGACTTGGATTCCTTTCGGACGCTTCTGTCAGCATGACTGAGGTTAAGTTCGGGTCTTATTCTGGAGACAACAACATTCAGCATTACAATTTCTACAGGACATCTGTTACCACCCTATTAGATAGCGATGCTATCGACGTAACCCTGTCTTCCGCTCATGTAGTTAAACTACGTGACGCAATGGCGTTTCAAGATAACCTTGTGCTGTTTTCTGACTTTGGTCAGTTCGTTCTTCGCGGGGGCGACTTGCTTACGCCAAAAACGGTATCCGCCAACCCTATTACCGAGTATGAGTATGAAAGAACAGTATCTCCAGTAGCTGCTGGCTCTTTTATTTACTTTCCGTTCGCTAGAGGAGAGTTCATTGGAGTAAGGGAGTTTACAGTAAACTCTAACACGGATGTATTCGATGCTAACGAAGTAACAGCGCACGTTCCTCAGTATATCAAGCAAAAGACGGTAAGCGGCACGCCTGACGGCCTTGTGTCTATGAGCGGCTGTAGCTCTGAAGAGCTTTTAGCTCTTACTGACGGAACAGATATCTATATCTACAAATACTTCTTTGCTGGTAATGAGAAAGTGCTTAGTTCGTGGAGTAAGTTCACCTTAAGCGAAGGGGGAGTTCGGGGATTAGGGTTTGTTGATTCTGATTTGTTTATTGTTCAATCGATAGAATCTACGAGCACTCCTCAAACCCACCTTCTAAAGCTTCCTCTGGAAAACAAATACAGGGATAAAGAGGGCTACAACACGCACCTAGACAGGAGAATAGAAGTCACGTTTAACGCGGACGCTGCCTCTCCTTCTTTTACTGTTCCTTATCTTCTTGCGTCTGGAGAGACTTTACAGGCTTACACTAAAGACGGGCTATTTGTGCAGAACCTGCGGACCCAGTCTTCGGGCTCCAATACTAACGTAACTTTTGTGGACGACATGGTTCCCGGTGGTATCACTGGAACCGCTGTTAAGCTTTATGTCGGAGTCTCTTATCTGATGAAATATACTTTTTCTAGACAGATATTTAAAGCTACTGGAGGAGACAAGCCTTCTCCTACTAACGCAGGTAGAATGCTTCTGCGGAATGGTAGCCTATTCTTCGCAGACACAGCCCATTTCACAGTAAAAGTGACTCCTGACCTTAGGAGCACTTCTAAGAGCGAGTTTAATGCTACTGTTGTTCAGTCAACTCTAGAAGGCTCTATGCCTCTTGAGACAAACAGTTTCAGATTCCCTGTGTTCACGGACCCTAAGGGAACTACTATAACCATTGAAAACGCCAGCGCTGCTCCTTGTAACCTCCAAAGCGCGGAGTTTGAGTCGTTTATTCATCAGCGTTCTAGGCGTTATGGATAGCGTAGTAGAGACTACACCTGAAGGTCACACCATACGAGTGACTACACAAGCTCACATAGATGAGCTTAAGGAGAATCTCAGGGAGATGGACAAGGTTGAAGTGGCTTGCTTCAACAGTAATCCAGAAGACGCTCTAAATAGTGCGTTTTATTATGATGACGTTACGTTTACAGTCGTCACTAAAGACGAAGTTGTCATGGCTATTTTTGGGGCTGGTGTTGTTGAAGAGCCTTACATTTGGATGCTTGGTTCTTCTGAAGTAGAAATGTATTCCAGAGATTTTCTTAGACATTGTCGTAAATGGGTTTGGTCTCTTACTGAAATGTATGGCGAAGTGTCTAACTACATACACGCAGAAAACTTTATATGCCTTAGATGGCTTGAATGGTGCGGGGCAAAGCTTAGCGCTCCCCTACAAATAGAAGGAGAAACCTTCCGTAAATTTACTATAACTAGAGAGATAACTTAATATGTGCGTAGACCCTATTACTATGGCTTCAATGGCCATGACTATTGGCTCTGGCGTGGCTCAAGTAGCTGGTCAGGCTAAAGCTGCTAAAGCGCAAGCGAAAGCGCAGCTACAAGCTTCAGTAGCGGAAACAAAACGCCATGAGCACCGGATGTCGTCAGAGCGGCTAGCTCAATCGCAGAGAGAGACTTCTACCGCGCTTGAAGCGCTTAAAGCCAACAGGGAAGCCGAAGAGGGGATGGGCACTACTAGAACGGCGGCTACCGAAGGTGGCGTGGAAGGAAATGCAGTTGGTCTAGCTGTAGCTGATTTCGCTCAAAAGAACGCGGCTTATCAAACGCAACTGATGCTACAAGAACGCATGAACAATGCGTCCATGATTATGGATTTTAGAGGGGGAGGTCTTCAGTATCAGCAGAATCTAGCTAAGATTAACAAACCCATTCAGGGTCCTGATTACCTAGGCACGTTCCTAAACGTAGGAGGACAAGCTTTGGGGCAGTTTCAAACAGGTCAATTAAGAGAACTTCAAATGGACAACCTTGGCTTAGAAAACCAATTATTTGGTCAGCGTTTACGGCAAGCAAGCCTTGCTACTCAACAGGCGGGAATGACCTTGAATTTCGTCGGAGAACAAAGAAGAACACAAAGCGCTGGCACTGGTCTTTACGGTGCATCCAGACGAGCAATACCTACTAGATAAATGGCTTTATCCTCACTTGAAAAAAAACTGTTCCGTTCCAAATCAGAAAGGGAACAAGCAGATGCCTTTAGAAGAGATTTGGTTATACGACCTTCTGCCCGAATAGGCGGTCAATGGTCAGTAGGGGTAAGAGAAACGACACCCGCATCCCAAACCAACATGGGAAGGCTAGCTTCTTCTCTTTCTCAAGTTAGTGGCTTGTTGAATCAATTTAATCAATTCCAGCTACAAAAAGACCAAGCTAAGCATAAAGCTTTATCTTTGAGAACTGAATTAGCTATTGGCAAGGAGAACCTACTACAAGCTCAGCTACAAAATCAGGCATTAGACCAGAGGATTCTAATGCAAGAAGAGCGCACTGCTGAACTAGAGAGCAAGAGAGCAGATGTCGAGTGGGATAATTGGTGGCAAAAGCTAAGCCTAGATGAGCAGGACGAATATAGGAAGAATCAAGAGCGCGAAGTTGAGCGTTTCAATGCTGGAGTTGAGAGCGCGGAAAGAGCTATTGACGCAGCGGTAGGCTCAGAAATTCCGCGAAAACTACATCCTTTGAATTCTCCTAATCTGGGTCCAGAGAGACCTTCAAGAAGCCAACTCCGCATGGGCGCTTCTCTGCAAAAGGATTACGAAAAGTTCTTCTTCAAAAGAGTAGAAGAGATTGGGGAATCTATTAGAGGTTCTACTCCCAATACAGAGCTGAGCGCAGAGGAAGCTCAAGAAATGGTCAGAGGTATTTTAGGTGAATATTTAGAAGAAAAGGAAATAGACCCTAATTCCGGCCAAGGGCGAGGCTTAATAGCGGCGGCTTCTGCCTTTAATGAGGATAAGATGCCCTTATACGCCAATACGCTGCTTCAAGAGGCTGAAGTTCTTCAACAAAAGAACATTCAAAGCACAGTATCGGGTTGGACCCCGGAAAACGGTATTAGATTACCGGAGCTTTCTACTGAATTGGAGCGGTGGGCCGGATACGAACCGGAAGAAGAAACTGTAGAAGAATTTACCTCTTCCATAGGACACCTTAACGGTTCTCAGGTTCAAACGGTTGAAAGGCAGCTTTTATCTGAAGGCTTGACTCTGAATAACCTTGAAGACGAAAGAGGCTTTAGAAGGGCATTGGAACTGAGCGAAGCTGTGCGCTCTCCGTCTAGCGTAAAGACCAACGAAATCATTGACGCACCTTGGTTTGCTGAATTTCAGGCAATGTCTTCGGCGGAAAAAATGAAGATTATCGCAGGAGATTCTAAGTTTGATGGTCTTATTAAGCTAATGGGGCGCGACGAAACAGACGCTAAACTTTTTCAGATTCTACTAGATGACTTTGGAGACCACTTGATGGTCGATGGTAAGATTTTCAAAGACCATCTGGAATACAACAATCTTGTTGAACAAGCGGAAGCTAATGTAGCCCAAGCGATGGAGCAAGCGATGAAGAACGAAGAAGCTGCTTTTAATCGGGGCGTATCTGAACTGAAAAAGCAAGCCGCCATCGTGATGCAAGAGCCTACCAGCACAAAGGCTGAAGTTGAAAGCTGGGCTATTAGAATGAAGAACGCGGGTAGAGACCCTATGTCAAAAGCGGAGTTTCTGGAAATTGTCCCAGACATGGCAGACGCTATTGACGGAATTTCTGAATCTCAGTGGCCAGAGTTTCTTATAACAGCAGGTTCTCAATTTGAGATTTTCAACGCCTCTCGTCAGAAGTCTAGAGACGTTCTTATGGAAGATTTGCAGTGGTGGAAGCGCCTTTCTAACGACGACGAGCTTACCAAGCTCTTGCGAGCGCACACCGCAGGAGCGGAGTCTCCTTCTACAAGAGCCGCCTCGGAAATACTAGAAGCGGGTAAAGGGCTGACTGTAGCCGACCTAGAAACACCGGAAGAGATGCGTATAGGCTCAGAAGGACTTCAAATGCTTAGACCTCTTATAGAGACTTATTCGGAAGAGCTTGATGCCGCTTTTGAATCAGCTCTTAGAGATAATCCGGGTCTAGCTAAAGCATCTCCTGCTGAACAAAGAGAAGCTTTGGGAGATGTTCTGGAAGACATTAACGACCGTTTTAGAGTATCTCTTTCCGACCACTTGAAGAACACGGCTGCGGCTAAAGACAAAGAAGATGCTTTAGCCGAAGCCAAGGAAGTTCAAGATGCTGCTAAGGCTTTTAACTATGATTTACTGCCAAGAGTAGACGCAGATAGATTGGCAGATGTTAAATCAAAAGCCAGTAACTGGCATTACTTTTGGAATCACGCAGACTACAGGGGTCTGAAAGTTTTGCAAGGAGACGGGACAGAACGATGGAAGCGGGTTGATGAATTAAGAATACATATACCACAAGCTACCCAAGCTCTTAGGGAAGCTCTTCCCGCTAACAAAGAAGAACAGCGAAAATATAGAGTTTTGTTTGAGGCGGCTGAAGTAGAAGCTGGGAGCCGCGTAGTGGATGCCACGGAATCGGGTGGGCTTATATTTAAGCATGTTACAAAGTATGCAGACAGGTCCACCAACGCTGTTACTTACTGGGGAAGGCAAGAAAAAGCGGCTGAAAAATATCGGTATTACGCTAACCACACTCAAGCGCTTGTTCGCCAAAAGGCTTCTCTTTCTGTAGAACCAAAAGAAATTCTGGAACTAATCCAGACTAGAGACGTATTTGATGACCCAGCTACTCCTTTTACCGTTTACGATGCGGACTACTTTATGGGAGTAGGGCCTGAGTATGCGAAAAAAGACTTAAAAGAGTCCGGGGATGGAATGACCAACTACTGGAAAAGGGCGCGGATGCCTATTGTTCTTTTACCTAACCATTTTCAAATTAAACAGCCCGTCCTCAAAGGGCTTCCGCCTGAATTAAAAAAGGACCGTTTTGAAGGGTATCCTATTGACCAAGTAGTAGAGTCTACAGGGTTATCTAAATCTCAGCTAGAAAGCATAGCCTCAGTTTACGGGTTTGAGGACGTTGAAGGATTTTTGGATAAGCAATACAGCCATCCTTATTACAAAACGCTAAAAGCAGCGGACGCAACGGCGGCTAACCTCGACCCAGCAGAAGGAGCTAGGCGTAGACTGGCGGAACCAGAGCCAGAATTGACTCCATCTACCCCTCCTCCAAGCTTTACAGGACCGCCACCTCCTGACCCGTCTTTCTCTCCAGACACGGTTGAACCTGAGGTGGATAAGCTTGAGCCAAGCGTTCCCGAAACAGGAGCCGTATCTCCTGAAGAATCTACAGGCGTGGCTAAAGGCGAACTAGACGCTACTCCAGTTACAGCAGAACCGGAGCCTATGGAAGCGGAGACAAAAGAACCCGCTACTCCTGAAATGTCTCCGACAATAACACCAGAAGGACTTGAACCTGTAACGCCCCCGAAGCTCACTCCAGAGCGTCCTCCCGTAAAAGGATGGACACCCATCGTTTATAAAAGAACAGGAGCGCACTCTACAAAACCGGAGATTTCGGCTAAGTTACGCAAGAACGTAACAATACTAGCTAATCACCGAGAGTCGGCTGAATTCAAGGCATCAGCAGCAGCTTCTAAATCTAAAAACGTCCTTTCTACGGACTTTAATGACGCTGCGAACAAGAAAGCTAAAGGTATTGAGGTTGTTCTGGCTGGTAATGCCTCTGCGGAGCAAATAGCCGCCGCTGAAACTTATGTTCGTCTTGTAGACCAATTCATGAAGAACTCAGGAGTTACCGACAACCCCATTAGGGATGGAAGCGGTAAGTCCAAAAAAGACAACAAGCCGGGAATCCTATTTAAGAAAAAGGTTACCAGCTCTAAAGGACCTAGGTTTATGTATACTGAGCCGTTCTTTGCTTCTCACGCTGCTGCGAGAAAGGCTATTGAAAATAATCCCAAAGAATACGCACGCATTCTTGTAGAAGCCTTTGGGGGACTACCGGGTCTTGTTGTTATTCCTCCTCACGTTGAAAGAGACAGGGGGGCTGTTTCTGATGGAGTCAGCGAACAAGAATGGTCTCAAAAATATATTATTCCCCATTTACAAGAATTGATGGCGGATAGAACAACAATCTAACTAAGTAACGATGCCAAATTTCAATATACCGGACGCTATAGAGCTGGCCCAAGCTAGAGGCTCTTCGATTGAACGAGCGCAAGCGCAAGGAATGGGCCTAGAACCCGAGCAAACAGAATCTATGGGTCTTATAGACCCTCAAGAAGCTGCTACAGAAGAAGCTCAAATAGACCCCGCACAGCCTTCAAAAGAAAAGCTAGGTCTAGGAGATTATGCTGTAGATGCAGCTATGATGGCACCTAGAGCCGCTGAAGGTTTAGCTGAAAGCGTATACGGTCTGGCAGATTGGATTACCGGAGACCGTCTTTGGGACTGGGACCGCAAAGAGCATAATCTACTTGGACGCTCAAAAACTATACCCGGTATGCTTGGAGAAGGTGTTCTTCAGTTTCTTGCTGGATTCATCCCCGGCATAGGATGGGCAGGTAAGCTTGGAAAAGCCACAAAGCTAGGCAAAGTAGGAGACAAGTCGGTAGACCTTATATCTAAGGGTGTCATTCATAGAGCGCACCAAGGTAAAAGAACGCTAAAGCTTTCTACAATGAGAAAGCTAAAAAGAGCGAAACCCAAAGTTCGTAAAGCGGCTCAATTTGTAGCGGCTGGAGCTATGGCAGACTTTGTAGCGTTCAAAGGAGAACAAGCGCGTCTCTCCAACCTCCTTATAGGGCACAAGGGAGAAGACGCTAGTGCCATTCTTAATTACCTCGCTTATGACCCTACGGCTAACAACAACGAAATCGAAGAGAGGTTTAAAAACGTAATTGAAGGTTTCTTTGTTGGTGGTGTTCTTAGTGGTTTATTTGTTGGTGGCCGAGCTGGAGTAAGAGGCATCAAGAAAGCGCGTGCTGACAGGTTGCTTAGAGCGGAGAAGGGTGGAGCTAGGCCCGGTAAGCAGGAACTTGCCACCGACGACCCACACGCAAACCGCCTTGACGAAATGGAGGATGAGTGGTGGTCGCGTCAACCCGAAGACAAACATGGACGACCACAAGACCCGCTAAAAGGATTGGATGAAGGTCTTGAGAGAGTGAGAAAAGCTCAAGAAAGCCTAGACGAAACAGCGCAAGCCGCAGCGAGCGGTGCGATAAAGACCCTTAAGGTTTTCCGCGACACTGGAGAAAATCTCTATAAGCAAAGCTCTAAAGGAGAGACTCTAGATGAAGTAGACGAATACTTGGCTTTCGCAAAAGCAGCAGACGACAACAAGCTTACTCCTACTGAGAAAAAGGCATTAAGGACTGTAGAAAGCGCTACTAAAGACGCTCAGCACAAAAAAGCGTATGAAGCCGCTACTAAGAAACAGGTTTCAGAAGAAACTCGTCCAGTTCTAGTTCCTCAAACTAAATCCACAGATGCTGTTGGAGGAAGGACTTTCCCTAAAGAGTGGAGACAGGAATACGACCGAAGGGTTGCTAGGCTCGGCTCGGGTGAAATGGGCGGCGTTAAATTTGGTAAAGATGAGCTTCTTTCTTTTGAAGACTGGGTAGCTCTAGGTAAAGGCTCCCTTCGCAAAGAAAGGTTTGGAAAAGCAGGAAAAGCCCAAAGGGCCAAAATAGAAGAAGCCAAAAAAGCCAGCGCTAAAGCAGAGAAAGAAGCTTTAGCCGCAACTCGCGCTAAAGAGGCGAAGGAAATAGACGAAAGCTTAGGCCGAGAAGAAGGGAGGCTTAAAGATGACGAACTAGATGAGTATGGCTGGCCGGAGAACGCCGAAATGCAAGGTCGGGGTGAATTAAATGAAGCGCAGTTTTCTGACTCAGACTCAGGGCGCTATGCTGAAGCGGCGGAAGCGAAGTTAGAAAAGGATGTCGTTCAGCCAGCTATCGCAGAAAAGAAGCGCATTCTTGCTCTTCCGAACACCGTAACTAGACCCGGTTGGCGTAAAGACTTTGAACCACAAACACAGGCAGAGTCGTTATATGGAGGAGCATTCGATGCAGGTTCACAAAAGATTGCTCGCCCATTCTTTGCGTCTAAAGATGACGCTCTTAAAGAGCTTAAGCTTCAAGGGAAGAACGCTGACGACTACACAATAAAAAGAGTAGGAGCTAATAAAGAGCTGGGAATAAAAGAAGAAGAGTGGGCTGTTATAAGGAAGAGCGATGAGGCTCCAGAACTTAGAGCGGGACCTGAAGGGTTGATGCCAGTTCGCAAAGCTGACGGAGGAGCTTACTCGTCTCCCGCAAGGGCCGAAGCAGCGCTCAAAAGAAAGGGCAAAAACCCGGAAGAATACACAATCCGAGAAACTGAAGACGGAGGCTATGAAGCTATCTCTTTGAGGGATATTGACGATGCGTTAGAGTCTTCTGGCTCAGCCAACGTGGCTCCACCCGCTAAGCCGCCTGAGTTTTCTCCTATAGACGTAGCTAAAGCTACTGAAGACGAGCTAGACGCATGGATTGTTAAAAATCTGGGAACGTCTTGGAGGGCGGTAGATGAGGCTACCAAGAGAAAGCACGTTAAAGATGTTTTGGAAAAGTCTGACTCAGAAGAGTTCATGCTTAGGCAAGCAGAAGAGTATGCAGAGCAGAAAATACGAGACGCTGGTATGTTTGAGGGAGGGCCTCAAGCTGCATACAGCGCTGTAAGACTAGTTCAGAGTGTTCCTGAGCTAAGAGCTATGGTCGCCCGAGTAGCTCGCATGGGCGCTAAAAAAGCCGCTGAAGGTAAAGGAGCAGCTCTAAGCAGAGCTGGAGTAAAGGCTCTAGAAAAAGAAGCTGAAGGGTATATTTCTATGGGAATAGAAGTAGCAGGAGGGGACAAAACAAAAGCTCTGGGCGACTTAGATGCGTTCAGAGGTAGAGTAGAAGACCTAAAAACAGTCCGAAACGAAGCAGAAACTCTTTACGGGTTCCTGATGGAAGCTTCTGGAGACATAAGAGTCAAAGTTTCAAATGCCATAGAAGCTAGAGATAATGGTAGCGTTATGGTTACCTCTATTGATGGAACAGTAAAATCTATGGGGCCGGAAGAAGCTCTTACTGATTTGTTCTCTTCAGTGGACAGATACCTAGCGGTCCAAGAGCTTTGGGCGGATTTCGGAACTCAGTTGTCTTTAGGACTAAGGCAAAGACAAGACTTCTATAGAACTGGGCAAAGTTCTCTAGGAAGGGACATTCCCAATCAAAACCGTAGACTAGGGATGGAAGCTCTGGATGAAGAAGGAGGTCTGGCTGGGAAAATGGCTCAAAAGCTTTACCGCAATGGAGTGAGAAACTCTATGCGGGAGAGTAAGTTTCTCCGCAAAATGGAGATGATGACCAAGCACGAAGTAGGTGTGACTCCTAAAGCTATGGATGATTCTTTGCGTATGTCAGAAAATCACGCAATGGCGAATAGGTTGTCTAACTTCCTTCCTTCTGGAAGAAAGCTGCTGGCGAGTACTCAAGAGTGGTTTATCAACGCTCTTCTAGGTTCTCCTACTACATGGGGAGTAAACATAATAGGTAACGGGCTAGTGATGGCTTTAAGGCACTTTGAAATGTCTGCGGGTGCGGTCCTTACTGGCAATATGCAGCTTCTCAAAGCTCACACACGGGCTTTATTTGATGTCCATAGCTTTATGGACTCGTTGAAATACGCCCTTAAAGCCGGATGGGACGATGAAGCTAAATCCGTAGTCGGGCACACGGCTTACAGCGACAACAGAATAGCCGCTAAAGGGGAGATTTATTCTCCTAAGGGAGTAGGACCAGACGCTAACATCTTTTATACCGCCATCAACTGGCTAGGAAAAGCTGTAAGGCATCCCACAAGGATACTTATGACTGGAGACGAGTTCTTTAAGCAAATGAACTTCCGCGCTCACACCAAAACCATGCTAGCGATGGAAGGATACGAAAAAGGTCTTCATAAGACTCCCAAAGCTTTAGCTCAATTTGTAGATGACGGGTTTGAAGGTTTAATTACCCATACAGGTCGCTTCAGGAACGAAGCTAACGTGCTTAAGGACGCTAAGGCATCTTTGGCTCGCAAAATGGAAGCGGGTGACATCGTTCCCGGTAGAGGGGAATCCGAGCACTTAGCGAAATACGTAGACGACCACTACAGAAGCCATGAACTCACGCTTTCTGACGGGACTATATACAACGCGAAAGATTTGGGGCAAAGAAACAAGCTTGTAGAAGGAGGAACTGACTGGGCGCTTATCAATACGTTCACCAATAACCCCACAAACAAGCTCGTAAAGACTCTTAACGGAGTGGCTACTTTTAGTCCTTGGTTGACCTTTATTGTTCCGTTTGTGAGGACCCCTTCAAACATTATTACTTTTGCTCTTGGTAGGGTGTTGCCTACAACTCCTATGTCTAAGCTAGGGAAAAGCGCTTTTGACAAAGCAAAGGGCAGAGCGGGAGGAGTTTCGGAAAAAGAATTAGCTTTAGCTCAAAGAGAGGCTGAAAAAGGCTTCCTGAAAGGAAGGGAATACGATGTTGAGATGCCAAGCGCTGACGCAATGATTGCTGAAAAAATGGAGCTTCTCAGTAGAGCTGGCTCTTTTGAAGCGGCGGAATACACAGGTAGGCTCGCCTTTTCTGGCTTAGCTGTGGGGTCCATCTTCATGTCCGTCGAAGGAATAAAAGACAGGATAACTGGGGCGGCTCCCAACGATAAAGCCAAGCGTAATGTATGGGAAGCGGACGGAAAGCGTCCTTACTCCATAAAGCTAGACTTAGGAGAAGGAGAGAAGTGGTATAGTTATCAAAGGTTAGACCCTTTTGCTACCATTTTGGGAATACACGCTGACCTTGTTCACGGATTCGCAGATTCAAGAGATGGCAAAGGAAGCGCGTTTGGAAGCGAAGAAGAACTAGAGGAAAAGCGTCCCTTCCTCAACAGGACCGTAGGTGTTGTGGGTATGACGTTTGCTAATAACATCACTAACAAATCCTATGTAGAAGGTCTCGGTAGTTTGTTGGATTTACTCCGCAAACCGGACCACACGTTTACTCAGGTTGCCGGGGGTGTCCTCGCTGGCTTCGTTCCAAACGGAATGAACGTATCTCAGAATGTCTTCCAAGAAGACGCTCCAATTCTAGAAGCGCGTAAATTGCTAGACGGCCTGATGAAGAAGCTTCCAGAAGGAGTTCGTCCTAAAATCAAAGAGGACAACTGGGCTATGTCGAAAAAGCTTATGCCTAAAAGGAACTTCCTTGGAGAAATAAAGAGAAAAGAAGGAACAGGAACTCTGGAATCCGCCTTTAATCCATTTTTCCACCAAGAAGCTTCTAACGATATCGTTGACTTGGAGTTCGCTAGCCAAGGAGTAGGCAAAGGAGACATGACACCTACTTTGTCCGTTCGTGGGCAAGAGCTTAATATGAGAGAATACCGCAACGACAGCGGACAAACGGCTTACGACAGAGTGCAAGAACTTGCTTCTGAAACAGAAATCAGGGGTATGAAGCTTAGAGGGGCGTTAAGATTCATTATTGAATCGGCTAATTACCAAGGTCTAATGGAGGTCACTGAGGAAAACTCAGGGCCGGGTCATCCAAGAACCAAAATACTTAGTAAAGTAATAAATAGGTACAGAGCGGCGGCTAGAAAGCAGTTGTTTAGCGAATTCCCTGAGCTTAAAGAAGACTACAGGGCGCTTTTGACCCAAAACAGAAATTAAACCAATCAACCACTAGAAAAATGGCGCTATCTTATACGCAAATCACCATAACGGACTCAAGCAAGGACGATACAGTGTTCTCGTTTGACTTCGACTACATTAACACTGGAGACATACATGCTATTGTCTCTTTAAACCCTTCTGCGGCGACTCCAACTTGGACAACGATTCTGCCAATAAGCTCTTCTGGAGATGACTACGACTCAAATGGGATTGACGCTACGAATAAAAGGATTCAACTAGCGGCTTCCCCCAACTCCAGTTCAAGCGCGGTTGCAGGGTCCGCTATCCGTATCTACAGGGCTACAACGAAGGATGCTATTGTAGATTTCCAAGGAGGCTCCCGAGTATCAGAGGCAGATTTGGATAACGCCTATAAACAGGGACTGTACGCCGCTCAAGAAGTGTCTGAAAATGCTTCTACTAAAGGAGGAGCGGCTGGTGCCCTTACTCCTAACAGCGTAGACAGTGAACACATCAAAGATGATGCCGTAAAGACCTCAGAAATAGAGAACCTAGCGGTAACTACAGCTAAAATAGCAAATGATGCTGTAGGTGTAGACCAGATGGCGGATTCGCTTAATTTCACCACCGAGCCTACTACCGTAATCTTGCCTACCGCTAACCGCAACCTAGCCAGTATGGATGCTAATTACATCTTTACAGGGCCTCTTAGGGTAGCCGCTGGAGGAACTAATCTTACTTCTTACGCTAACTCAGACGTATTGGAAAAGATTACAGGAGTGTGTAACGGAAGCACTGTAACCCGTCACCCCGAAGCGTATGGAGCTGCTACTTTTACCTTACCTAATGTTACCGCAGTTCAAAATGTTACAACTGGTTGGGCTGAAGTAACGGGTTCTCTTGTTAACATTAAGCCTCCAGCGGAGGCTACTAGAGTCGAATACGAGTTTAGTTTTACGATGTCCAAAGACGCAACGTCTCAGGGTCTGACTTATTTCAGACTTATGATTTCTGACGAAAGCGGCTCTAATCCAGCAGAAGTAAGAAGCGCCCGTATGACTATTGGGGGAGGACCGGAGTGGCACGGAGAAATTGTGCACTTTAAGTGGGTTATAGGTCGATATGATGGCTCAACAACTTGGCCCCATGCTGATGTAGCCGATGACGGCATTGTAGGCGCTACCACAGCTTGGGACGCTAACCGTAAAATCTACTTGGAGGTTATGCAAGAATCTACCTCTATTCCTACTTTAGCTAGAAGAGAAGTAGGAGTAACTTCCGCCACTCTTACTTCTAATGTGTTGTCCGTTGCCTGTGCCGCTGACTGGATTGACCTAGACTCCGGTCGTACAGAAATTGTTAAGCTAGACGGAACATGGGCTAATGCGGTTACGGACCCTACAGGGTATAAGAAGGCTACCTACACTTATAACAACGCCTTTACGATACCTCTAATCGGAGCTAATCAAAGCGGGTATAACCCCGGAGCTGCGGCTAAAGTATATTCTTGGGTTCCTAGTGACCATTTAGCCGATGTAAGACTACACACGCTGTCTCACTTCGCTACAGACGGAGCTATTTACACTGAGCTTCCGCGTAAACCTGTCATAACTATAACCTCTGTTAAATAATGGATTCTACGCACGTTCCCGCTGCGGTTGGCATAGTTGGTATGCTGGGAACCTTTACTCTGTCAGAGATTAACTCGATGGTAGGAATCGCTGTAGGCGTAACTACTCTTTGTTATTTAGTATTGAAGACGATTAAGGAATGGAGAAACAAGTAAACAACCAAGAAGAGCAGTTAAAAGCCCTTCAGACCTTGCTCATAAACGAGTTTATTACTCGTATTGAGTCTGGTGAAGCCGCTCCAAGCGACCTAAATGCCGCCAGACAGCTTTTGAAGGACAACGGAATTCATGCGGGTCTGGCGAAAGACAACCCGATGGAGAATCTTGCGAAAATCTTACCTTTCGATGAAGTAGCAAATGGCTAAGAAAAGAAATTACAGAAGAGAATACGACACTTACCACAAGCGTAAGCGGCAGAAGAAACGCAGGGCAGGACGTAATAAGGCTCGCCGCTTGATGATAAAAAAGAAGGGTAAGCGTAAGCTGAAGGGCAAGGATATTCACCACAAAGACCGCAACCCTAGGAATAACAAACGCTCTAACCTGAGGATTCAGAGCAAAAAGAAAAACAGGGGAAATAACAAGTAAGGTCATGGAGATTCCAGACAAACTTAAAGATTTCCGTAACTTTTTATACATTGTCTGGAAGGAGTTAAACCTACCGGACCCAACCAAAATTCAATATGAAATCGCTAACTACATGCAAGGAGAAGACCGAAGAGTTATTATCGAGGGCTTTAGGGGAGTCGGTAAAAGTTGGATATGCTCTGCATACGTTGTACACCAACTCCTCCTCGACCCAAGTAAGAACATCCTTGTCGTCTCTGCTTCAAAAACAAGAGCAGATGATTTCAGTACTTTTACACTTAGACTCATCCATGAACTCCCTATTCTCGCGCATCTCCGCCCTAACGATAAGCAGCGATTCTCTAAAATCTCCTTCGATGTCGGACCCGCGCCAGCCTCCCACGCCCCCTCCGTCAAATCCTTGGGAATCACGTCTCAACTGACGGGTTCCCGAGCAGATATTATTGTTGCTGACGATATTGAGGTTGTCAGTAACAGCGCTACGCAAGGAATGCGCGACAAGCTTGGCGAGCAGGTCAAGGAGTTCGACGCAATTATCAAGCCTGACGCTGCCTCAAAAGTATTGTTCCTTGGAACACCTCAGTGCGAGGACACAATCTACAACAAGCTCACCGAGCGGGGATACCGTAAGCGCGTCTGGCCAGCTAAATACATAACGGAGAAGGCTAATCAGACCGGGTATGACGGGGCTGTGAGCGATGTGTGCGTATCAGAAGACGACGAAGGGTCCTCTACAGAGCCTTTGAGGTTTTCGGACATCGACCTAGCGGAGCGAGAAGCCTCCTACGGACGCACCGGGTTTGCCATGCAATTCATGCTGGATACCCGTCTGAGCGACATCGACAGGTTCCCTCTGAAAGCCAGCGACCTCATAGTGATGTCTGTGGACCCTGAGGTGGCCCCGGAGAAGCTAGTGTGGGCCAGAGACCCTAAACTGGAGTGGGACTCCTCAGTGCCCAATGTGGCGCTCTCTGGGGACCGCTTCTACCGTCCTATGGAGACAATAGGGTCCTACATCCCATACACAGGCTCTGTAATGTCTATTGACCCCTCAGGACGGGGCAAGGATGAGACCGGATACGCCATTGTTAAGATGCTTAACGGGTATCTTTACGTGGTAGATGCCGGGGGAATCCAAGGCGGATATAGCGATGAAGTCTTAAAAGCGCTTAGTATTAAGGCTAAGCAGCAAAAAGTGAACTACATCGTGGTCGAAAGTAACTTCGGAGACGGTATGTTTGTGGAGCTGTTTAAGCCTGTTTTGACCAAGATTCACCCATGCACCATCGAAGAGGTCAGGCACAACATCCAAAAGGAGCGACGAATCATTGACACCCTAGAACCAGTGATGAACCAGCACAGACTGGTAGTTGACCCGAAAGTCATACAACATGACTATGAAAGCGCCCAAAAGTATCCGCTGGAATCACAGCTAAAATACCAGTTAATTTACCAGATGTCTCGCCTGACTAACCAGCGCGGAGCCATTACCCACGACGACCGCCTAGACGCACTCAGCATGGCAGTCGCCTATTGGACCGAGCAGATGGCTCAAGACGCTGATAAGAGAATACGAGAGCGCAAAGTAGACCAGATGGATGAAGAATTACGAAGGTTTGCAGAATCCTATAATTTAGGCAAAAAAGCCAAGGCTACCACTTGGATATAGAGCCGTGAAACCCATCAAGCCCCCAGAGTTTATCAACGTAGCAGGACAACGAATTCCTGTAAACGTGCTGGAGGATATGCCGGGGAGGCTAGCTGAATATGACCCGGAATTGCGGTGTATTAACATCCACAGCAGCGTCCTGAGGGACAGACAGCTATTCCGGTCTACCCTAGTCCATGAGGTAATCCACTGTGCCCTAGACTTGGCCGGAATATCGTTCAACACTAGCCGGGTGTTATCCGAGAAAATAGAGGAACAGGTGGTCACCGCTGTAGAAAGCCTAGCCGCCCCTGCTATTATCAGAGTTTGGCGCTTATAATCATGGGGGCATTCACAATGAAGGTTCTAGTTGCCTGTGAGTTCGCTGGGCTTACTAGGGACGCTTTTACCGAAATGGGTCACAAAGCGATGTCCTGCGACTTTCTGGAGACAGAGCGACCCGGATGGCACTACCAAGGGGATGTCAGGGACGTATTGGACTACCCGTGGGACCTCATGATTGCACATCCACCGTGCAACCATCTGAGCGTCTCAGGAAGCCACGGTCATAAAGAAAAAATAGAAGACGGACGACAGCAAGTAGCTGCTTCATTCTTCATGAAACTAGCCAAGGCGGATATACCTAGGATATGCGTAGAAAACCCCGTGTCCGTCATGTCCACCATATGGAGAGAACCTGACCAAATCGTTCAACCGTGGATGTTCGGACATGGAGAAACCAAGGCTACCTGTTTCTGGCTCAAAGGACTGCCTAAGCTTAAACCCACAAACGTAGTCACTGGGCGAGACGACAGGATCAGAAGAATGCCACCAAGCCCTGACAGAGCTAAGGAGAGGTCTAGGACTTATCCGGGCATGGCTAAAGCTTTCGCCTCTCAGTGGGGCTATATAGACCCTAGGTAGGGCATATATGGAGGCAAGGGGACGCTCTAAGTACACTTAGAGTTGTCCTACGGACAAGAATAACACACACATTTAATGGATGTGGAATGTGGGTTGTATGTGGTTATTAGCACTTATAAGCCCACCAACCGCACACCTATAGTGTTCCTCCGGTTGCCCCTAGTCAAGAACAAAAAACACACCAATGAAGAGAACGCTTCGACGCAAAGTGCGAACCCGACAGAGAAAACGCCGGGTCGCTCACAAAGATTTTTAAGCTTGTTCGCAAGCCCTTACTACATACGTTTTGTTGCGTGTTGTGTGTTGTGTGAAAACGCAAGCCCTTCGGCCCACTACGGGTCGAGGGGCAACGCGCAATGCCCTCTCATTAGCTCGTAAATGACCCCTGAGCGTTCTTAACGCCACCTTGAGGGTCAAGACACCCAAAGAAAGCCTAGAGGGGGACTTGTGGTGGTTTTGGTGCAAATATACGAGTGGGTAACGCTTATGCGTGATTGTAAACCACCCCCCGTGCCCCCCACGCGAATACCCAAAGAACCCAAGGCTAGCGAGCACGCACAGGGGAAAACCACAAGTGAATCTTTCTGCTGCACACAGGGCACACTACACAACCCTAAGAGTCCTTTGGTGGTTCATGCGTCTTGATTTATGCAGGCGTTTTTTGGCTACGGCAACGGAAGGCTAGCGACCCAGCGCAAACCCGGCGAGGTCAGGGCGCGGCAAGAGCTAACGCTGGTTAACAACTGGATGCTTACGGCTATGCGCGAGGTCTCTCCGTGTATTACCCAACACACATCCCTTAATGGCCTACGTTGCACCTAGCCCTGCTTTGCGCTGGCACGAACAGCCAACGCAGCGACTATCGTCGTCTGCTGGTCAGCGCCTATGGGCGGCTGGGGTAACACTTGAAAAATCCGCAGGGTCTACGACCCTCCCTGTTTTTTCTGCGTATTACACACACTGCTACTATCATCCACCACCACACCACAAACC